>Ga0315903_10000539_pt1 | contig 57489 bp, 63 predicted proteins | sample LakEriMetagenome_7_FD_203524 | JGI IMG/M metagenome (GOLD analysis project Ga0315903, IMG submission 203524) | Freshwater fungal communities from buoy surface, Lake Erie, Ohio, United States - Buoy 2 MA119 | ecosystem: Environmental > Aquatic > Freshwater > Lake | place: USA: Lake Erie, Ohio... | reverse complement strand
CACGATACTGTCTACCAGTTGGGTCTTGTGATTGAAGTTCAGTCGCCTTAGCTTGAGCTTCAGGCTCATTGTCATACTCGTAAATAGGGTCTCCTGGGTTCAATTGTGCTACCCAGATCATAGGGTTGCCTGGTATAAATTCCATTTGTACTTGCCACATAGATTGTTGTTTTATATAAATATTACATGAATGTTCCTATCGATTTAATTCTCCAACCACTAGTATTGGTCTGGACGTTGAATAGTACGTCTCCACCTACTAAAGACACTGAACAAGTGACAGGGGTCGTTGTACCAATGTCTAGAGTAGAGTTGTCTGTAAATTGAACACTAGCACCATTCCATACTGCTAACACTTCACCTGTTCTAGCATTAGTAGAATTAGACACAGTGTACTTGAAGAATGCTGATGTATAAGACCCAGTTGTTTGAGTAAACAAGTTGTTAGAGCCTGCAACTGATGAAGCTACACTAGCATAGTCAGTTAAGGTTTGATCAAATATCAGCTGATTCTGTATAGTGAAGTTCGTAGAGTAGCTAGAAGTAGCTGCGTAAGAAGCTGATGTTACTGATAGTGAGCTAGTAGTTTGATAGAATAGTTGACCTGTTGCTGTATCATAACCAACTACATTTACCTGATTAGCATTCGATAAGCTAGGGAATCTTATGGATCCTGTAGCAGTTAGGTTTGCACTAACATTAGCGTCACCTGTTATATCAACTGTATATTGTGGATTGTTATTACTAAAACCAGCTTTACCAGCTTCAGTCAATCTCATTAGTTCAGTTCCTGCTCCATCGGCAGCATTAGTATACCAGGCAAAATATCGATTACTATCATCATTATCAATATCGATATTGAATGTCATTAATTCATATGCATTCAAATGACCTGATGCTACGTTTGCCTCTCCTAAATAAGTACTTCCTCCTAGTACTCTAGCATTACCATTTATATCTACTTTAAATGCTGGTGTTCTTGTGTCTATGCCAACATTACCACCCATGATCCAGTGGTTACCTGAACCAGTCACTCTCAAGCTACCAGTCATCTGTTGCACATTGGTCAACTGATTACCAAAGATATTGCTACCACTAGAGTAAACAACAGAAGAACTAACTGTAGTTACAACAAGTGTCTGAGCAGTTATAGTATTGTTGACTAGGAGGTTAGAAGCAGTAGCATTCTGTCTGATCAAGAAGTTGTCAGCAGAAGATGCTGTAGCCGCATAAGATGCAGATATAGCATTTAGTACATAGCTAGATGTTACTGCATTGTTAGCCCAAGAAGCCGTACCAAATAATGTGCCAGTGAAAGATCCTGTGTATGAACCAGTTCTAAACGATCCACTAAGTGCTGAATAGCTTGCACTAACTATGGCAAAAGAGGCTGATGCAACTGTTAATACAGATGCGGTTGTCTCAAGGTTAGTTAGCCTAATGCTATTAGAACCAGATTGTTGAGCGAAGCTTGCGCTAGCATTCTCAAGTGTCGTGACTCTCGTTGATAATGATCCAGAAGCTGAGGCATAACTACTAGATACTATAGCAAAGCTAGCGCTTGCTGTTGTTAAAATAGAAGCAGTTGACTCTAGATTAGTTGTTCTAGTAGATAGAGATGCTGAAGTAGTAGCAAAGCTAGAAGATACAATAGCAAAGCTAGCAGAAGCTGTAGTTAGTACCGATGCTGTCGATTCTAAGTTAGTAGTACGAATAGATAGTGACCCAGATGCACTAGCGTAACTTGCACTAACTATTGCAAACGATGCACTAGCTACTGTAAGTACACTAGCTGTAGTTTCAAGATTAGTCAGTCTAATACTATTACTACCTGATTGTTGTGCAAACGATGCAGATGCTGTAGTTAATACAGACGATGTTGTTTCAAGATTAGTAACACGAGTAGATAGTGATCCAGACGCACTCGAATAGCTTGCACTAACTAGAGCAAATGATGCACTAGCGGTAGTAAGTACACTAGCAGTCGTTTCGAGGTTTGTTAATCTTATACTATTGCTTCCAGACTGCTGTGCAAACGATGCACTAGCAGTTGTAAGTACAGAAGCCGTTGATTCTAAGTTAGTAGTTCTTGTAGAAACAGAGCTAGAAAAAGGAGTAAATGTAGCGTCAGTTACAACAGGACTATTGTTTAGGCTAAGGCTTCCTGTGATAGTAACACTACCAGTAAATTGATGAGTATCTGTTAATAACGTACCAAACTTTGTTGAGCCAGTTATGAACTCTGTAGATGATGTTATGTACTGAGCAATAATAGTCTGTGCAGTTAATGTACCAGTTATTAAAGCATTAGATGCAGTTACATTCTGTCTGATCAAGAAGTTGTCTGCACTAGAAGCGGTTGCGGCATAACTTGCACTAATAGCATTGAGTACATAAGAAGCAGTTTGCGCGTTTTGCACAAAAGAAGCAGTGCTAGCAAAAGAACTTGATACAGCTTGTAGTACATATGAAGCAGTAGAGGCATTACTTGCAAAAGAAGCACTTACAGCATTGAGTACATATGAAGCAGTAGAGGCATTACTTGCAAATGAAGCACTTACAGCTTGTAGTACATAAGATGCCGTGTTAGCTTGTTCTGCAGATGAAGCACTTAAAGCATAAGATGCACTAACAGCATTGAGTACATAAGAAGCCGTAACAGCAAATGATGCAGTTGTAGCTGTTGAAGCATTACCTGTTAAGTTAGCAACTAATGTAGAACTATTCTCCCATTTACCAGAAGTAGAATTATATACTAGAGGTTGGCCGTTTGTTGGGCCTGATATACTAACGTCTGATAAGCCTGCTAATGTTTGTGTTACAACAGAACCACCTCCACCAGATCCTCCTACTTGTCTGAATAAACCTCCAGGAAGTATAGTAAATGTACTAGTATTAGTAAACACGCCATTACCACTAATCACAATTGAACCTACATAGACAGCATTAGCTGCTGTATTTGGTGCCTCTACAAAAGACTCAATACTTAAGTTGGCAATAGCTTCTGCTTCCGTAGCGTAGATAGCATTACCATAATAAACTACTATAGCCTTAGTAACTGAGTTAGGGAACCAGAATACTCTTTGTATAGACCAGTTACCAGCTCCAACTCCAGTTAATGTACCATTATTAGAATAGTTAGCTGGGTCAATTGCTCCAAAACCTGCTCCTGCATTAGTTTGATAAACCCATGTAGAACCTGATTGGTAGTATCTGAATATCTTAGATACGTTGGTTCCTGAATCTATTATATAAGACGGGTTGTCAGGATCAACTGTATAATTTTGTCCATCAGCAAATGCAGTACCACTTCCAATTATTAAACTACCTGTACTTGATCCACTAGGAGCTAATGTAAAACCAGATAATTTTAATGGTCCAAAAGCACTTATGAATACATTACTTCTTTGTTTCCAACCATAGCCTAAACCAGGAGCTGTTTTTACTCCATTAATAGTAGAACCATTTTGGAAGAATACGTCACCGACTGGTATGAGCGTATCAACCTGTCCATTATAAAACGGTGTTCCTTGTGCGTATAGATTATTAGTATTATCAATACCAACAAAAAGTTGTTGATAAGAAGAAGTAAACGCACTAATACTACCAGTTAAATTAGGCCAGTTTAAATATTGAACAGTTGGATAAGGATTGTCATTTAAACTTGCATTTAGGTCAACAATAATACCTGAACCACTTGATACCTGGTAAACAGTAGATGATTGAGTAGTAATTAAACCACCATTTAAGAGACCAGTATACAAGTTACCTTCTATCCAACGTAGACGAGTTGTGTTACCGTAACCAGAACCATTTTGTGTAAAGTATAAGTCATTAGTAGATCCTGATACATAAATGTATGAAGCAGAAATGCTATTGTTTATATTAGTAGTTACAGGGTCAAATCTATGATAGCCTGCTTGTCTAATATCACCATATATTTGTACAGATGCTGTAGGAGAACCTGGTCCACTAGATCCTGATATGGTTATACTACCAGATAGAGTAGTATTACCGATTAAAGTATTGTTACCTGTCTGAATAGTAGATCCTGTTACATTCAAACTACCAGTTAAAGTAGTAGAGCCAACTAATGTGTTTGATCCTGATGTAAACAAACTACCTGTTACGGTTTGATCTCCTCTAAATACATTTGATCCAGTTGTAGCAAATACACTGCTATCTCTACCATCTAATAAGTCAGCATTAATTGCATAAGAAGCTGTGCCAAATAAAGAACCTGTAAATGATGTAGCAGAAAGTGAACCTGTTAAACCGTATGATCCTGTTAACTGTCTAGAATTAATCCATATACTACCACTTTTAACTAATAGATCTCCATAAGACCCTGTAGTTGTAGTATCACGTACATCGTGAAGCTCACCTAATTCATAGCCGTTGTCTATACGAACGTACATTGAACCATTGTTCAACTGTACTCTTAGTACTTCACCTAAACGAACAGCGTGTAGTGGTGCTACAGGAGCAGATCCTGTAATTGTACCGTTTAAACCTAGATACAATAATTGACCTGCTGTCCAACCTGGTGTTGATGTATCAATGCCTTTTAAAGTACCTTCTGTAATTACGTAACCAAAATCGTCATTAGGTATATCCTGATAAGTAATACCTAAAGTATTGGCTGAATTATTATCGTCTGTATAAGAAGCTGTGGCAATTAAAGGATTATCTCCAACCGCTCCTACTATTCTTACAACTGAGCCTTTGTTAATTTGAGCACCACTACTATTCTTAACATATACTAAAATGTCAAATGCACTTTGAGCAAAAGAAGCAGACTGCGCATAAGAAGAAGATATAGCAACAGATGCAGTTAATGCATATGAGGAAGTAGCTGATACTAAAGAGCTTGTAGCTTGATAGTATAACTGACCAGTAGTTGTATCGTAGCCAACTATATTGACTTGATTAGTATTAGTAAGGCCTGTTAATTTTACAGGGCTAGTTGCTGTTAATGATCCTGTTATACTAACTGAACCTGTAAACTGATGAGTATCTGTTAGTTGACTGCCAAACTTAGTAGACCCAGTAATGAACTCTGTAGATGAAGTTATATACTGGGCAATAATAGTAGTGGCTGTAAGCGTACCGTTTATGAGTGCATTAGAAGCGGTTATGCTTTGTCTAACTAAGAAATTATCTGCTGACGAAGCTGTAGCAGCGTAGCTTGCACTAACAGTAGTAAGTGCGTGTGATGCTGTAGTAGCAGTTAAACTATAAGAACTACTTATGGCATAGCTAGAGCTTAATGCTGATACTGCACTTGACGCAGAAACTGCCCAACTTGCTGTACCAAACAATGAACCAGTTAAGTTACCTACTCCAGTAAATGAACCTGTAAATGATCCAGTGTTATATGAAGAACTAAACGCTGCATAGCTAGAACTAACTAGTGCAAATGATGCAGAAGCTTGTGTAAGAACAGAAGCTGTAGATTCAAGATTAGTAAATCTAATACTGTTTGAACCAGACTGCTGAGCAAAAGAAGCACTAGCGCTAGTAAGTACTGAAGAGGTTAACTCAAGATCTGTTGTTCTAATAGACAATGAACTACTAGCACTAGAATAAGATCCACTAACTACTGCAAATGAAGCAGATGCTAATGTTAATACTGATGCTGTCGACTCTAAATTAGTAACTCTTGTTGAAAGTGATCCTGATGCACTTGAGTAACTAGCACTAACTATAGCAAACGACGCACTAGCAGTTGTAAGTACGCTGGCAGTTGACTCAAGATTAGTAAATCTTATAGAATTAGATCCAGAATCTTGTGCAAATGACGCACTAGCACTAGTTAATACGCTAGCTGTAGATTCTAGATTAGTCGCTCTAAGTTGTATAGATTGACTAAACGTGTTATAAGGAGTTTGTGTTACAACAGGATCATTATTAAGGCTCAAACTACCAGTAATAGTCACACTACCAGTAAACTGGTGAGTATCTGTAAGTTGTGTACCAAACTTCGTAGAACCTGTAATAAACTCAGTAGATGATGTAATGTACTGAGCTATGATAGTCTGTGCAGTTAGTGTTCCTGTTATAAGTGCATTACTAGCTGTTATATTCTGTCTAACTAAAAAGTCATTAGCAGAAGATGCGGTTGCGGCATAACTTGCACTAATTGCAATATCAGAGTTTATAGCATGAGATGCAGAAGTAGCAGTTAAACTATATGAAGCCGTAATAGCATAACTAGAAGTAAGTGCTGATGGTGCATGTGATGCAGATATTGCCCAACTAGCAGTACCAAATAGACTGCCAGTTATACCTTCTAATACATTTAAGCTACCAGTTAACTGTAAAGAGCCAGACATAAAGTGAATATTGTCTGGATTAAGTTGTAGTTTGTTGTTTGCTTGAACGTCATCTCCACCAACAAAGAAGCCTAAGTGACTACCATTAGTAGCAGCGTTACCAATGTGTAGATTATTTGCAATAGAGTAAACATAAGCATCATTTGCTTCACCAATAAAGCCAGTATTAAAGTTCTCACTATTAATACCCATGTCAATATAGTTACTAAATTCATTACCGTTATTAGCGGTAGCAACTATATCTGATGACGCTGATATACCTTGATTAGTATTTTGTATATTGAGCTGTAAGTAGTTGTTAGTGTTACCTTTACCAGTTACAACGTTAAATGATGTAGGGTGTGTCTGAAAAACATATAATGCTTCGGGGTCTCCTGCTGTAAAGTTAGTTTCATTTATAGCAATAAAAGAACTAGACTGATATATTACGCTAGAATCAATTGTGTTAGGTGAATCAAACTTAGCAATGTAGTTAGTTTGACCGTCTATATTAGCAACTGATCCTGAGAAAGATCCTGACAGCGTGCCACTAAATGAACCAGTAAATGATCCAGTTAAAGCAGCTTGACCAAAGAAAGATCCTGTAAAAGACCCAGTGTTATAAGACTGACTAAATGCCGTAAAGCTACTAGATAAATAAGATATACTAGAACTAAATGATGCAGAAGCTTGAGTCAATATAGAAGACGTTGACTCTAAGTTAGTAATTCTTATGCTATTACTTCCTGAATCTTGTGCAAAACTAGCACTAGCATTCTCTAGTGTTGTTACACGAGTAGATAGAGAGCTTGATGCTACTGTAAGTACGCTAGCGGTCGATTCTAGATTAGTAATTCTTATATTATTAGATCCAGAATCAGCGGCAAATGAAGCTGATGCATTCTCAAGTGTTGTTACTCTGATAGACAAAGAGCCAGAAGCAGATGAATAACTACCGCTTACTAAAGCAAAACTAGCCGACGCTGTTGTTAATACAGAAGCAGTTGACTCAAGATTAGTAGCTCTTAACTGTATAGATTGAGAGAAAGTATTGTAAGGCCCTTGTGTAACTACAGGATCGTTATTAAGAGACAGAGATCCTGTAACAGTAACGCTACCAGTAAATTCGTGTGTATTAGTTAGTTCACTACCAAACTTAGTAGAGCCTGTTATATATTCAGTTGATGCTGTAATATATTGAGCTATAATTGTAGTAGCAGTTAACGTGCCATTTATTAAGGCGTTAGATGCAGTTACATTCTGTCTTATTAAGAAGTTGTCTGCTGAACTAGCTGTTAAAGCATGACTAGCCGTAGTAGAGTTGAAACTATACGAACTACTTATTGCATATGATGCAGTTAATGCACTAGGTGCATGTGATGCTGATACTGCCCAGCTAGATGTGCCAAATAAAGATCCTGTTATACCTCCAAAGACACTAAGAGTGCCTGTTATAAATGTTGAGCCAGTTTGATACAACGATCCAGTAAAGACCATTGTGTCTACATTAGCAGAGAATATATTTCCTATGCTTCCTGATATGCTAACTGATCCTGTTACTCCAAGAGAACCTGTGATCTGTGTAGAGCCTGATAATTGAGAATTAGCATTGACTTTAAAACCATAAGCTGGGTCTGTTGAAGCAGTAACGCTACCAGAAGAGATTAAAGACAGATTAAGACCGACTACACTAGAAGCAGGTATATTGGTAAGTCCACCACCGCTACCAGAGAAAGAGCCAGAAAATGATCCACTGAATATGCCATTTCCAGACTGAGCAAAAGAGGCTGTTACAGCTTTGCTTGCCCAGCTAGATGTGCCAAATAAAGAGCCGGTTAAGTTGTTCGCAGTTGTTTGACCATTAAAAGTACTAGGTCCATTAACAGTTAGTGACCCTGTAATAGTGACAGAACCTGTAAACTGTTGAGTGTCAGTTAGTTCGTCTCCAAATATATTAGATCCAGAAGAGTAAATTACAGAAGAAGATATAGTCTGTACAACTAATCTCTGGGCAGTTAATGTGCCTGTAATAAGTGCGTTAGAGCCGGTTATGTCTCCTCTAACATAAAAGTCATCGGCTGTAGAAGCTGTTACGGCATTGTATGCCCAACTAGCTGTACCTAAAAGTGAACCTGTAAATTCGCCAGAGAATGAACCAGTAAATGAACCAGTTGTGTTTCCTATGGTAACAATTGACTCTGTGCCTCCAACTGATTTCTTCATGAAGGCAACTCCGTCATAGGTATTTAAGGCTATTTCACCTAAATCCAATGACCCCGTGTCAGGTATTTTACCTGGTACTGCGCTACGTCGCAGTTTGAGGAACTGGTTAGACATGTGTCTGGTTATGTTAAGTATCTACTAGCGAAAAGGACTATATAGCCCACCACGTATAAATATCAATAATCTCCCAAATCCATAGTAAAGAATGATCCAGAATCACCAAAACTGTCGATGTTTTGAATAGTCAATGATCCTGTCATTGTAGGTGTAGATACGATTCTAACTGAACCAGAAATAACGAAGTCTGTTTGTTGGCTACCAGACAAAGTAAGTACAGACGATGCTGTATCGTATTGTAAATTTGAATATATTTGTTTAAACTTAAGCCTAGCCATGATTAGTTAAATTTACCTACTGCTAAAACAACGTCTGTTTGATCAAAAGTAAAACCAAGTACATTCGGATCTATTACTAAAACTGATGTTGATCCTACTTCAGTAAAGCTTGTAATAGCTGTCTTCTCAATATACTGTCCGTTTACAAAGAACGAGAAGTTATCTAAACCAGTAGCAGGAAGACCTGCTGGAGCTAATGCCCAAGTAGCCGCAAATATCATAGTTGTAGGAGACGAGTAAGTACCAACTACTGTCTTGTTTATACCAAGATATATAATAGCGGCATCTGAACCTCCTTGTACAACGATGTTTTGAGAATCTGTAAGTAGAACAGACTTAGGAGCTACGGTAGTAGAAGCAGCTTTAACAGAAAACTCTTCTAGACCACTTGTAGTTTCAAGACCAAATACAATCTCACTAACTCCGTAGTATACACTAGCATTAGCTAACTTTTTATTTATAGTATCAGGAATCAGGTATCCGTTTAGAGTAAGGTTAAAGTTTGTTCTGACCGCGCGGTTGTCACCTATTTCATAGGTTATGGAGTCTTGAAATGATTCTATCGAACTGTAGAACTGGAAGCGGTTAGGATCGCCCCAATAGCTTCTGGATGCGAAATTCAATGCTTCGATCACCTTGTCCATCTGCTCTACGAAATAAGTCCATACAATACACTCGTACTCTACAGTAACATAGTCAGGTGTAACTGATACTACGTACTTCGTTTCAGGTGATCTACTATTCAGAACATTGAAGTTACTGTAAAAGTTCCTCTTGTTGTATCTAGTAGCAAATGTTTGTACGTTGTGAACCAAGTTACCGTCTAACTTGTTACCTAGATCTCTATTCTGTGTTACACTAGTCCTCTTGAACATAAGAAGAGGCGCCATCAACTTACCGTTTTGATCACGATAGTAACCATCTGATTGTACAGCCTTCCAGTTTTCAGGTGTACCATAGATAATAGGAATAGTTACCTTAGTATTGTTCTGTACAACAGATAGTTTAAGTATGTCATTAAAGTAGTGGCTAACTGCAGAATCAATGTCTTCGAGCCCAATATAAAAGTCTTTCTCAGTATCACCTTTAACACTAATCTGATACGCTCTGTTTTGTTCAGGTTGGCCTAGTTTAGTAGGTTCAGAGAAAGGTTTAGGCACAGTCCCTTCTTTAGGATCATAAGCAGGCCCTACGAGCTTGCTCATAAATTCTTGACGGTTCTGTGGTCTTACTACTTGTATTGACATTATAATCTTTCTTGTGTTATACCTAGTTTATCTGGGCTTGTGTAGTGTCCTGTTACTATGATAGAATAAGATTGACCAAAACCAGCAGCTCCATTAGAATAAGTATAGTCTGGGTCTTTACCTAATATCTGCTGATTTTCGTTAACATTATTCACTTCATAATAAACTTCGTTGTACATAACAACGTCTCCTACTTCTGGAACAACATTTGCTTCTATCAAATGATCTTTGAAGAAACGAAAGTCAACATCACGCTCTGTATCTGGACCATAGTCTGAACTTATCCTATTATAATCTCCACGAACTATTAACACTGGTATCAAAACAGGACCAATAAAATATTTTGTCACAGCTTCACCGTATATATTGACAGGCGTATCTGACAACATAATTTTGTAGTAGCCTACTTCTTGAGAAACAATGTCTTCAACAAGTTCTCTTGTAAAGATCTTGAAGGTAGCTACATCCCTCGTTGAACCAAACATTGCCATAGTTATCCCAGATATATAAACATCGGTACCTCATTTAAGGTATTCGATATCGATTGATTTTCAGATTGTTTACGCTCTAATTGTGCTTGACGACTTAACTGATCTAAATCGTTACGAAGTCTTTCTCTTAAAGCAGCTTGTTGATCACGACCTTTTGATACTAAGTCAGCACCATTTAATGTTACTTCAGCACCAGGTGCAGGTATCTGTGTATATTTTCCTCTAATCAAACCTAGTAACTCTGATGCTAGAGCTAATGTATACTCATAGATCCATTGTTTACCTGGGTGATTGATCTGTGCGTATGTTATATTGTTATATGGTACGTTAGATGGGTTAGTTACTAAGTTAGTAGATCCTGAATAAGGACTATTTCCTGCTACACTATTCAATTCACTAAACTTAGCATAGTCTATCCAAACAACAATACCATCAGAATCTGGCCAAGGGAATATAGTTAGCTTGTTATTAGTTAAAGAGAATGAATAAACAGAACGACGTACATTGTTTGACATTTCAATCTCTTGTATACGAGCTATATCCCAATAGATAGGGAATAAAACGAAGTTAAGTCCTGGTGAATATGATGCCCAACCAAAGTTCTCGGTTGCACCTTGATAGTTGATACTACCTCCAATATATGGATCATAGTATTGATTAATTGCAGGTTGCGCTTCGTAATATATTCTGTTAATAACTACTCGATCATCAGCACTAATCAAACTTCCAGAAACTGCCCAAGCTTGTAGATCGTAAGTTTGTTGACTCGATGTTAAGTATAAAGGTGCTTTGTACTGATTAACATAACCACCTACTTGAATAGGTGTACCATAGTTCTCAGCAACAGTAATAGTATAATTTAAGTTAGGTACAACTACTTGATTATTTAAAGCAGAACCAGTAGATGTTCCTTCTAAAGTTAGATAGTTGTCTTTAATCTTATGTAGATAAACTTCTTCAGCATATACAGAAACAGCTTCTTCAAAACAAGCATAGAATGAACCAGATTGTAGTTCGACTTCCATGATAGGAAAGCCTAACTTTCTAGCGCAGAAGTTAGCTACTTTAGGTCCATCAGCTTGATATACTGTATCGTTGTCGTAAAAACCAAATGGAGTTGATCCTGATATTGGACCTCCTGTGCCGTTCCATATTGGTGTAGTTGAAGTTGAAGCCATTAATCGTGCGCTTTATATATTTCAAGAATTTGTTCTACTATAGGATCTCGATGATTCGTCTTTAGCGTAACTACTGAAAACCCATTTACTTCTTTAAAGTTAGTGGATATAAAGTTAAAGCCACTTAACTTCTTGTCTCTTAGATCAATTTGTTGTATATCACCACAAACGATCATTTTAGTTCCATTACAGATGCGGCCTAACAACAACTCCATTTGTCTGTGAGTAATGTTTTGTCCTTCATCTACAACAACACAACAGTTAGTTAAGTTACGGCCTCGCATAAACGCTAGAGGTATAACTTCAATTTGACCATCAAGCACACATTTGTCAATCTTCTCTTTATTGTACAGTCTATACATGTTGTCATATATAGCTGCTGTATAAGGAGCTAACTTATCTTCTTTAGAACCAGGCAAGAATCCAATCTCTTCACCTGAAGTAACAGCAGGCCTTGTTAATATGACCTTCTCTACTTCTCGACGAAATAAAAGATCTAAAGCAACCTGAGCCGCTACTAGCGACTTACCAGAACCAGCTTGACCTTTTATAACAGTTATCTTACTGTTTAATATAACCTCTTTTGCCTGCTTCTGTTCTTCGTTTAACTGGACCGAAAACTTTATAGGGTTTTTCGGCTTTCTTTTCACGCTACCGTTTAAATTGGTCATCAAATACCTTTCAAATAAATATTGAGAGACTATAAATAAAAAAAGGGCCTCAAAAAGAGGCCCCTTTTATTGTCAATCTAACGATCTATAATTAGATAACGTTAAGATCAGATACGAATACTAATCCGTAGTATTCAGGACGTACCATAGTCATAGCGTAACGAGTCATGATACCCTTACGTGGAGTGAAGGTATTTGGATCGTACACTAGTGGAGTCATGATCAACGGAACGTATGGAGAGTAAACAGCACCACACTCTAAGAATTGGTTACCACGGAATCCAAGAAGGATTGTGTTCTCGAGCATGTAAGGGTTTTTGTAAACCTTGTAACGGCTGTTCAACTGACCGATCTTCTGTACACCGAAGGCATACTTCATAGTATCAGCAGCTCCGTCTGTATCAGCAGCAAATCCTGGGATAGACTCAAGAATTGTAGCTACAGTTGGAGAAACAACCATGAAGTTAGCACCACCGCGTAGAGTACGCTGATGGATGATGTTAGACACCTTCTGAAGCTTAATTCCAAGAGTTTGGAACCAGCTCATCTGAGTGTAGTAAACACCAGCTGTGTTAGAAGTAAACGCTGTGTTAGTAGCGTTGATTTGGTTACCAACCTTTGCAGACCAGTACTCAACAGTTGGAGCATTCTGGATCAACATGTCTAGGATTTCGAGGTCGATCTCAAGAGAGATGTGCTCAGAAAGTAGACCAGTCAATTCAGCTTCAGCATCCAAGCTGTGGTAAGCATTAAGGTCCTGAGCAAATTCAGGAGTCCATTGTGCTTTCAACTTACGAGTCTTAGCAGAGATAGTTTGAGACTTCATCTGTACGTTGATCTCTGGGATAACGATAGATGTAGTAGACAAACTGTTTGGTACAGATGGAAGACCAGAACGATCTTCGAAATCACCACGGCTATTGAAATCAGTAGCCTTGTTGTAGTAAACGATGTAGTTCTTAGCAAGACCGTCACCACCTAGAGTGATAGCTTTGTTAATGAAGAAATTAACAAATACACCAGCAGCTGAGCTAGAAAGAACAGTAGCTTGCTGAATGTTATCAGCAGCAGTAATGATAGAACCAGAAGTAAGGATGAAAGCTCTTACACCATCTACATTAATGTTTCCAGTAAGTGAAGATGTAGGAACAGTGAACTTAGTGATAGTTCCAGCGGCAGCAGAAGCTGAGTAGTCGCTGTTAAAATCAACATCAGCCCAGTTAGCAGTACCAGAAGCGAATCCTACAAGAGATGCGCTGAAAGAAGCACTGAATTGGTTCAAAGAATAACCGAAACGGCCAGCACCATAAAGGGCTCCAGCAGCTTGGTTACCGAAGTTAGCACTTGGAGTACCATATACAGAATCACCAGTAGTTAGTGGTGGTTTTGTGTTACCATACTGGAAATCTAGATAGAATACTAGACCAGCAGGTAGGTTCATTGGCTGTACGCTAACGAACTCTTTAGAAGCGATTTGTCCGAAGATCTTACGAACTAATGGAAGAGCTACACCAGCCCATTGCTCACCAGTACCTGGAGTAAAGGTAGCACCACCGGTATTAAGGTTACCGTTAGTTGTAGTAGATTCAACGACAAGTTGCTTAGCTTGATTCTCAAGAATTACTGCCATGTTGTTAGCATCGTAATCCTGAAGGCCTTCAAGAAGACCAGACTTTGACCACTTCTTAGCAAGTTTCTGAGCAACACCATGTTGATCAGAGAAAGCTGTTTGAGCGGATTCAGTCAAAAGGGATTGAACTAAGTTTGCCATTTTGAATAAATGTTTGTTTTAAAAATTGATTACTTTTTGATACCAGCAAGTGTCTGCCAACGGTTAATAAATGGATCAGCGTCCACGATAGTAGCCTTTGGAGCAACACCAGCTGCTTGTGAGGCAAAACCAATTGATTCTTTAAGTTGTGCTTTCTTAGTCTCATTGAAAGACTCTTTCAAAGTCTCATAAGTGTTCTTAACTTCGTTTACGTTAGTAGCACGGTCAAGAGCATTGATAACTTTGATTTTTTGAGACTCACTAAGTGACTTAGACTTGAACAACTTGTTCATGTAAAGGTACTTTGCGTTTAGCAAATTAACCTCTTGAAGGTCTTGACGCATTTTTTCAATGGTTGTTTTAGCTTCTTCAAGCTCTTCTTCCATTTTCTTTTTCTTGTCGTCATCTTCTTCTTTCTTAGCTTCTTCCATTTCAGGAATGTTTCCTTCTGGAGAAGAACCTGGAGAACTCATAACGTCAGCTACGCTTTCGTTTTCTTCTTCAAGTTCAGCTAAGATTTCTTCTAGAGTTACTTCAGCTTCAGCTTCAGAATCAGAATCAGCTTCGTCAGAAGGCATACCCATATCAGCTTGTCCAGCCATTACAGATTGAAGTACTTGCTTTAGATCTCCTAGAGTGATATCAATCACCTTAGTCTCATCGTCAACAACTTCTTCAGCTTCTTCCTCTTCTTTTTCTTCTTCCTCTTCTTCAGCTTCTTGTAGCTCTTCATCGATGTTTTCAGCTAATTGCTCAGCTTCTTCCATCTCTGCCTCTTTTTTCTCTTCCATTTCTGGTTGATCAGCTTCAGTGGCAGTAAGCTCTTCGAGTTGAGCAAGAATCTCTTCTAGCTCGGCCTCGTTGATGTCGTAGTTTTCTTCCATGTTTCCGTCTTCAGAATACTCTTCTTTAACTTCATCATGTTTTACTTCTTCTACTCCATCTTTTTTCTCTTCGAGCTCAGTCTCAGATACTTCATCTTTTTTCTCTTCTAGCTCATCTACTTCTTCAAGTTCTTCTACTTCATCAAGCTCTTCAGAAAGCTTCAAGCGAAGCATTTCTTGGATCTTTGGTTCGAAGGCCTCTTCTAAAGCAGCTTTGGCGTTAGCCATAGCAGAAGCGCGTAAAGCTTTAGCATCGAGAATGGCATCTTGATAAAGATTGCTCATTTCAACAAAAGTGTTTCGGGATTGCTTATTAAATTGTAGGAAGCAATATAAGGATTGAAATTCAGTAGCAAGATATTAGATAATCTTGCATATGCAATAAATATCTAGTATTTACTTAAAAATACGTAAACTTGAAAATATTTTACTTGCTAATACAACAAACACCAGACTGAGAACAGATAATGTCTGATATAAGTTCATGAATTCTTGAGCTCTTTGACTGAATTGTATAGTCTTTTGATTCTCTAAGGCCTGCTGTAACTGGCTTCATATATGCACCATAAGTAGATGGAGTAGATACAAAGTCCCAGCATATTAGATCAAGATCATCTTCAACTTGAACTAGGCCTTCACCAATAGGTGTAACTGAACCCATAGCTCTTGAAGAGATGCCCACAGTGATATTATTCTTGAATAACTCTTTTAGAATGTTTCCTGATGGTGTAGGTAGTATCTCAACATCACCATATAGGTCTTTACCTTCCCAGTATAGTCTAGTAATATTATGGCTAACATTCTTAAGATTAATTACAGAAGACTCAGGATGATCCAACTCACCTAAAGCTCTGTTTTCAGCAATTGGCCCAGCAATATACTTGTCAACCTGCATTTTTAATATTGGATAAGGATAGATTCTTCTATTAGCATTAGGCTTATCTGTAGCTTGAACAATACCAGACACAACCATGTTACCATTAGCAAGACGCTTTGCTTCAGTCAAAGACTGTGGAAGTGGTTGGAAAGCACTATATTCTATTAAGAGTTGTTTTGACATTAGGCGGCTTTTACATCTTGAGTGTTAGGAACTTCTCTGAACCCGGCGGCTTTAACTGCTCTTTTAGATGAATCACTTGAAGCAACTACAGCACTAGCTTGTGGACCTGTTCCTTTCATAAATAAAGACTCTTTCAACTTCTTTAACTTATCTTTCATTTTGGTCAAGAAAGCTTTATCATCTTTCTTTTTCTCCATCATGCCTTTTAACTTGTTGAAAGCTGATCCAAGATCAGGTTGTAAACTAGGTCTTACATTATCCATCTGCTTTTTAAGACCATCGATATCAATTACATTGGTAACAAGCCCATCAGTATAGATAGCTTTGATTCTACCTTGCTCTTGCTTAAAAGCACCGATCTTGATAACTTGATTATTGTCTTTAGCGATTGCAGTATCACCTACTTTAAACTCAACACCATCTGGGTTAATGGCTCTTTGACCATCTTTATTCATTCTATAGCTAGGGTTCAATGGAGCATCCATGAACATAGCAGAAGCTTCTTTAGGATTCTCTTTGTGCTTCTCGATAGCCTTTTCAATTACATTGATCTGATAATCTTTCAATGTACCGTCATGCATTTCAACAGTAAATGTTGAGCCTACAATCTCTTTGATTTTACCAGGACCATCAGGAGTATGAATCTCAGCTCCTACAGTGTGCTTCCAGTGTGTGTCTTCGTTAATCGACTCTTTTTTTTTAAGAGAAGAAGTCAACTCATCTAGAGCTGCTTCCTTTAGAGTCTTAGCTTTTTTAGCTTTCTTAGTTTTATCTTGTACCTTAACCTTCTTCATTTCGTTGGCAGTATCGTTAAGGTCACCTTTCTTAACTTCTTTAGTCTGAAGTTTAGCATCTTTCTTTTCAACCTCATCAGCATTGTGAAGCATATCTTGATCAAATGCATGAGGATTCTTTACAAGCATTTTAGCAGCCTTGTTTAGGGCAAGCTTGTATGAGTCATTAGTCAACTCTTTTTCTTTGGCAAGGAGTTTCTCAACACCCTTCTTCAAGAAGTATGGGTTTACACGATCAACTGCTGGGTCAGTCTTTACATTCTGATCCATCTCACTGATAATGCTCTTATTCTTCAAGATCTTAACGGCATCATCAAATGATGTAGTATTAGTGATCCAAGGCAAGTTGGAGTCACGGCGTACTTCGTATAAAAAACGATCACGGCTGATTTCTCCAGCCTTAAACTTACGATATAATTTTGCAGTTGTCATACTAATAAATATTTACCTTCCTTGTCCACGATAGTTCCTTTCTGATCTATCATGTTTATTGTGGGATTTGTGAGCTTTACCTTTTCTACGTTTACCGAAACTAACCTTTTGGTTACCTCCGCCACCTTTTGATTTTGCCATGACTTACTTAAACTTTTTAATGTTTTTGTTGAGTTCATTAACCATGTCCTTGATTTTGGCAAGGGCTTTTTCTGTATGCATTTTATATTTTAAACCGTCTTGTCCTTCAGACAACTCTTCTTTTAGACGGCTAACATATTCAAATAGACGATTGATCTCTTGTACCTTCTTCTTTACAGCACGAACTGCTTGATGGAATTGATCAGGCTTATTTCTAGTCTTAGTTTCGTTTCTAAACTGAGCGTATCCTTCGTTCAATGCTTGTTTGTCCATAAAGAACTCGATAGCATTATTGATAATCTCACTAGCCCTTTTAGGATCACTTAGTCTAGCTTGTGGAATCATTTTCTCTAAATTCTGAAGCTTCTGGATATACTTCTCTGGCATATCCATTACATACGTGTACTTATCACTATCAGGTATAACATCAACTACCGCCTTTTTAAAAGTCTCGTCATTAGAACTATGATAAAGATTCTTTAGATCCGCTACCAAGTATCTTATGTGCTCGTATCCTTCATTTAGTCCTGCTGCTTGAATGTCTGCTCCTAGTTCTTGATCAAGATCATGAGGATAAACATCAGAAGCAAATGCTATAATAGCGTTGTATAATTTACTGTTAGTGTCTTTTAGCTTAGACAGAATTACTTTAGCCTTCTCGTAGTCAGCTTTAGAGAATACTTCTTCAACTGGCTCATTCTCTTTGACAAACTCTGATAACTCTTCAAACAATTGCTTGTAAATAAAACCACCTTTTGATGGACGGTTAGGTATAGACGGCGCCATTTTCCAACCCCACTTATCTTTCATATAGATCTTAGCTTTACCAGCTGCGTATTTAGGCTCAACATCTTTAACTTCCTTCTTCTCTTTTTTCTTGAAGGCTTTGTTAGTAGCCATTTGTTCACCTGTACCAGGAGTAAATGTAGCCCCTCCAAAATTAGTAGCACTAGTCTCTTGACGTAGTTTCTGTGTAGCAAACTGAGTATTGAACTTCTTATTCACTATTATCCTTTTTTAAGCTCTTCGATAAGATCGAAATATTGTAGGATTCCAGTTATAACCTCGTCTTTGATAGATTGATTTTCTTTGATTGGCAAAATGAACTTGATCACTTCTTCTAGCTTAATCTTAACCACAGCGTCAGTAGAAGTTTCTTTAAGTTCAGTTAGCTCTGTCTTAATCTGCTCTAATTGGCTATTAAGATAAAGCTTAAGGTTCTTCGTATCTGAAATGTTAGTAATATACTCTTTCAGTACGTCTTTTTGTCTTTCAGACATTCCTTGGTATTTGTTGTTAAACTTCTCAACCAATATCTTGTAGGCAAGTAGACGAATCTCCTTGTCTTCTTTCATAAACTCTTCTACTAGAGACTTAGGAGCTCTGGAGTTAGTAAGATCTTTTGCTGTTAAATGCTCGAGAAGATTAATCTTATTTAGGATAAGCTGTTTAGTGTCGACTGATTTTGTATTCTGGCTCTCAAAAATAGTATAGATAGAAGCAAAAGGCTTATAGTTCTCGATCTTAGCTTTAAAGAAGTTCTCTAGATCGTAGTTCTTTTTGATCTCCTTGATTAGGTTGTACTTAAGTTTACCAATCTTTTCATGGTCTAACTTCTTGTACTGCTCAACTATGGTTGAAATTAAAATCTCAGCTTTAGCCTCATTTAGCTTTGGACTAGCCGAAAAAGTGCTATAAAGACTGTATTCTTTTCCTAATTCTGTATTGGTGAAATACTTTTTTAAGATTTTAACTGCCTTTGAATCCTGATTGTTCAGAAGATCCGACGTCGTCTGTCTAACTAGCAGTTCAAATAAAATACCGGTATTACGATATTTGCTGTGTTTAATTGCCATAATTTTTTTACAAGTCGACTAGTAATAAATATCTATATATTAATCTAAACCCTCTTTAATATTGTCTTCACTTAGAAGATCTGACTCCTCAAATAGGTTAACCTTTCTACCTTTTTTCTTGCTGAACATAGCATCTAACATGTTTTTGTTCTTTAAGAACTCTCCCATTGTAGACTCAAGAGCTAAAGGGCTACCACCTTTGTAGTTAGGCTTCATATTATTTTCACCGGTTTCAGCGTCTTTACTGTATGCCGCAGCTCCTAGAGGGTCACGACCAAAAGCAGAACCATCAGTTGAAATGATAGAAGTTTGGGTCTTAGGTCTACCTGGCCCTACTTGCTTCTCATCATATCCTTGTGGTACATTTAAGACAGAGTCTTCTTTTCCACCATACAAGCTAGCTATCTGGTGAGGTGTTCCATAAGCCTGTCCAGATTCTGCAGGGTCATTTCCTTCTTCTTGGATCTGTGCATATCTAAACTCACGCTTCTTGTCTTCAATGATCATGTCTTCTAGTTCAGCATATTGGTCTTCTGAGAAGTGGAAGATCTTATCATAGATAAAGTCACGAGGAAGTAAAGATCCTTCCATAGCTTGTTTAGCAAGGTCAATCTTCTCTTTGAAAAGAGCGATTCTTTCTTGATCGTAAATAATAGATGGATTAGTTAGTGACAATGTAAAGTTAGCTGCATTCTCGTTAGTATATCCGTGTGAATATAGGTGAACGAGGGCAATCTTAGTCAACTCACTAATGATAATACGTTGTAGTCTTTCGATAGTTCTAGCGAATCGAATGTCTTCAGCGGCAAGGGTTGCTTTACCAGACAAATCTTTTTCGTAGCCCATAAAAGCTTTAGGTATCTTAAGTGCTGCGAACAACTTCTCACGGAAGTAAGCAACGTCTTCAATACCATTATAGTCAAGTCCTTTTGCAGTATCGATCTTTGTAGAAGTATCATTTCCTCTGATAGGAATAAAGAAGTCTTCTAACAAGTTCTGCTGATTGTATTTTAAGTTATAGTTACCAGTGTTAGGGTCAATAAGAGGTGTTTTCTTCATCTTATTGATCATACGCTGCATGTAGTTATCAACTTCACCTGGAGGAATTGCTCCTACGTTTACGTAGAATATACGACGCTCAGGTGCACGAACAATACGATGAATCAACATCGCATCTTCAATAAGTACATACTGCTTAAATAGTTTACGTGCTGGCTCAAGATAAGATCTACCATAAGGAAGATAGTTAACATCACCTGTCAAACGGAAGTGGGCCATCTCATAGTTATCAAACCAAACACCACTATCACGGTTTTGTTGACTACTATAACCAGTAGATGAAGCTAATGTTGCATTAGGATCGTATTTGAATCGAACCTCTTGAGGATTGTTTGGATTGTATCCTTCTTCACGAATAATGTTATATGCAGAAAAAGGAATTACATTATAGACCCCGTACTTCTCAGCTATTTCAAGCTTGAGGTAGAAGTCACCGTACTTAGCCATATTACGAACCCAACTCCACAGATTAAATTCAATATTAAGTACAGAATAAAAAAGGTTGTAGAGGAGTTTTTGAATATTTTCGTCACTCGATCTGATTTGAAGTACTTCACCTTGTTCATTTTTAAGTGTACATTCATCAGCTACAATGTCAAGTGCAGAACAACAGATAGCATCTGTATCCATGGCATCGTAGTCAGCGTAGATTTGCACCCTTGCTGATTGATAGTTCTGTGCTAAGTTTAGATTAACACCATACGCAGTTGATGTTGTATAAACTTTATTGAACCTATCAATTAATGAATTGGTTTGAATAACACCAGATCTTTGAATAGTATCGGTGTCGATTACTTTTAACATGTCTCCACCTTCATTACGAATAATAACGTCTGTAGAGAATAGACGTCTTAAGGTCGAGAATAAGTTATCTTGTTTTTGTTGTTCTGCCATTTTATATTATATTAACCAAGTTAAGTCTTGTGCTTCTCCACCTTGTGGGGTATTTATGTTCATACTCCACGGGTTTTGATTATACTGATTGTTTGCATTATAAGCAATACTAGTGTCTTGTGTTCTAGTAAAGCTGTTTAATGCAGCGTATGTCAAGCTTTCTGCTGTCTTTCTATATCTAAGGCTTGTCTCTCTTAGATAAGCTCCGATAGCAAAACTCATGACAAGGTCATCATTATAACTCTGCATCGCTTGCGCTTTGCCATTTTTCCAAATGAAGACTCTCAGTTCTTCAAGTAGCCTGATTGATCTAATCGTTGCTACTTTATTCTCTAAGAAGTCTCTCATCTTCTCTACAGCAAGAGGCCTAGTTTTCTCTGTCATTGAGAAGCCAGGCACCAATCCTGTCTGTGTATTAAACCTGTCTACATATTTAGTAAAGTCCATTGACTGGTCTTGTTTGTAACTATAGTGAACGTTTGTATAACCTCTTTCTAATATCGTTTGTATAACATCCCAACCAATGTTTGCATTTTCAACAACTAGTAGAGCGTTATTATATTCAGCGGCTGTGCTTAGTAGCACATTCGCATATTCTCTCGTATCAATTTGTGACTTGAACTCAGCAACTTGTGTTACTGTTTCAACGTCTATAACATGAAATGCAGAGTAGTCATTTCCATCTCCTCTAGCCACGTCAGCTACAACTGCATAATACTTTAAAGGATCAGGATATTCCCACATCCATAAAGCTTTGTCAAGACCTCTTCTTTCAATTGGCTCAGAGATCATATTCTGTTCATACCACGTTAGAACCTCTGGCTCTATAACAGTATTACCAGAAGTTGCAAAGTCACAATCACACTCTTGAGCCGCATTTCGTTTACCTAATGTTCTATCTTGTTCTTCACGCCATGTTTGATCACGTTCAGGGTGAACTGTCCAAGGTAGAGATATAGGTAAAAACCTGTTTTGTTGTTCTTGCGCTGCTAGATAAGTCTTGTGAAACCAGTTACCTACACCATTAGGAGTAGATAATGCTATACAACCACCACCAGTCGCAAGTGTTTGTTGAGCCGCTGTGAATATCTCTTCAATTCTATCGATAAACGCAGCCTCATCTATAACTAGTAGAGATACAGCTTCAGAACGTCCAGAGTCACCGGCTGCAGAAACAGCTTTTATCTGTGAACCATTCGCAAGCTTTAAGCTCAACCTATTATCTTCAGACGTTCCTATCTTTAACCAAGTTGGCAAGTTCTGATAAGCAAATCTTACCTTTGTTACCATGTTCTTGGCAGTATCTTGCTTAGTAGCAATAACAAGAACGTTCTTATCTTTATTGAACAACATCAACCATAATGAATAAGCAGACACAAGAGTAGAGATACCTAACTGTCTCGACTTATTGATTATAGAATAGTCGTGCTTTTGAAACAGTTTTAAAACCTTCTCTTGAAACGGATAAAGATTAAAGAATTGTCTACCTTTTAAAGGGTGCTGGATCATATAGTACTTCTTCATGAAGTATACAGGATCCGTTGCACATTTGACAAACTCCTCTTTAATCTTCTCTTTTATGCTCTGTTGTTCAGACATATTTTATTTTATGAGTATGCCAGCGGCTAAGCCTGCAACTCCGATTATAACCTTTTCAAACTTACCCATCTTGAGTTTCCAATTCTTCTTACTAACTTCTTTCTTCAAACCATCAATTTGTATTTGATAGTTTTTGCCTTGCTCAACACGGTCTTTATCAATAGCGATATAATTTTCTTCTTTCTTTCTAAGATCGATGATAATCTTGTCTTTGTTCTTAACTAGAGTATCAAGCCCTAAGATAGTGCTGTCTTGAAACTTGATTACTTCTTTACTAATACCAAGTTGTTTAACATCAACAACAATCTGCTTAGATACTTCTAAAGGAAGATGTGTTGTATCTTCACTTAAGCTAGCAAACTGTACTGGATATTGAAACATAAAGAAGCTGTCTACTTGTGTAGGCGTATACACTAATGCTTTCTCAGCGTCTTTAAGATCATCTTTTAGAATAGCTACTTTATCTTTTAGACCATCAACACGATCAGTTAAGTATGTGTTAGTCTCTTCAAGATATTGTATACCAGCTTCTAGACTATCGTTCTCTTGTTTGATAGAATCGATTCTATTTTCTAGAGAGTCGATCTTGTGTTCGTATGGTTTAGTATCAAACTCTGGGCTACAGCCTTTTTGAATGAATATCCACCACAAAGCTATAATAGCAATAGCTATAAAGCCTATCTTAGTCCATTGGTTCTTCATCTGTGTCAGTTTCAGGTGTTTCAAGTTGTTGAATCTGCTGCTTCAATAGCTTAAGTTGATCTGGCATATTACCTACTTCTTTCTTGTAGGCAGCCACGTCTTTAAGTTTCAAAGAACCATCTGGTGCTTTAACAGCGTGTTTTGATAGTATCGCTTTTACTTTCTTTTGAAGTTCAGCGTATTGAGCCTTCTTCTTGTAAAGGTCTCTAAAATCCTTGTCGGTCTTCTTAAGGTCCGCCTTGGATGGTCCAGCCTCGTCATCTCCAACGTCTTCTCTGATCTTGGAAATAATAGTGAGGTTGTTTTCGGTTAAATATTTTTCTAAGTTAAATGACATCTCTGCTCATTTACTTATAAATATTTATCATTCAACTAAATCGTCCTTATTTACAGTCAGGGCCTTACGGAATGGTCTAGACAGTTCTAGCCACTTGTCATAATCATATTTGATGCCAAAAATGAAGTATTCGTCTGATTTTCCTTCAGACTTAGGGTATTCTACTGCAGGTCCTTTTGTAGAGTGAGGTCTAATCACCCCTTTGTCGTCTTCGTAGAGGTGAAATACAATCCCTTCAATAGTCCTTATAGTACGGTATAAATGGTCTTTTCTTGCCATAATTTGCGTTTATGGCTAAATATACAAAAAAAAGTTGAAAGAAAAAAATTTATTTTAGCTAAAATCGATGTTGTTATCTATCTTGATATCATCATCTTGTAAAGTGTCACCCATTACAAACTTAGTCAAAGAATAAACCCCGTTATCAATAAAGTCTCTTACTTTAGAGATATATGACTTTATAGTGTCCATTACACCTTCTTTAAGTTTTGTCGGGTCTGATATCAGTGAAACAACACTCCAGAATCTATATCTACCTGTTTTTTCTCCTTTTAGCTTTTCAGAAGAAGATTTGAATCTAACAGTTAGTTTCATTTGATCAGCTATTTTAGCTGCGTACCCTTTGTCTTTAGTAGAGTGCAGTTTAGCATTAGAAAAGTCAGGGTTAGTAGAAAGAACATAGTCAGCGGATCCTATACTATTTGGACCAAACTTTTCATATCCTGACATTGCTTCTTGAGCAAACGCAATTTTGAATTCTGGACTTTTGTTAAATAATTCCTCTAATTTTCCGGCCATTTCTTTATGCGCTTTATCTCCAGCAGATAACACTTTGTCTTTACCAGATTTTAAACCAGCTTCAACTCCTCCAGACTTTGTATAACCTACTTCAACAAACTTATCAAATGTATCTAATACGGCTTTAGCTTCTTTTGTATTTAAGATATTAGGAACCTTTTTTGCTGCGGCATAAAAAGTAGCTAGAGATTCATTTTTACCTCCAGACATTAATTGAGAGTTGCCTACTTTTACAGATATCTTTTTATCTCCTAAAACAACATCAGTCTTAGAAGTCTTGTTAGTAGCTCCTTGACTCTTCCAAAATTCAGTAGTATCTATACTATCACCAGTACGACCAATAGCTTTAGCAGAATTTCCTCCAACTAGATCCAAATCAATGATAGCTTGGCCTGCTTTTTCTACCATGTTCTTGTTAGACTTTAGTTTAGTTAACTCTTCTGGTAGTATTGCATCTTTTGGAACCGGTAGATTGTTTAATTTGTACCAAGCATATACAAGTGCTGATTCAAATAAAGTGGCTTTGTCTGTATCGGCTTCTTTTAGTATAGCTTCTAATATAGTCGCTTCTGTCAATTCCTCTTCTCCACCTTCTTCGCCTGCGGCTGGTTTTTCTGACGGAGGTGTTGGCCCTGCTTCTTCATCTGGTCCACCTGCCGGAGCTTGTTCTGCACCTTCAGGTCCTTTAGTTTTCAATGGGCTACCAAATCTTAATAGTCTAGAGATAGCAACCATGCATCTTTCTTTCTCACCAATTGCCATCAAATAGTATCTCTTTCCTTCTACAGTGGCTTCATAAGCTTTGCCCATGAATTGTAAAAAGAATATCTGGCCATTATGAAGTACGATCTTGAATGTTGTAGGCTTAGGGGCCACTACATAAATGCCAGTAATATACTCTTCAAATGAAGGAGTCATTAAGTACTCGAGAGTCTTCTTAAGACCAGCATACTTTCTCAATATAAACTGCATAGGATCATCCTCAAACGTAGATGTTTCAGGCTCCATCCTATCTAACTCTTGTAAGAGTATAGTCTTTAATATATCGTGCTGTGACACAGGCATTCTTATTTTGCTTTTTTAGCAGCGCTTTTCCACATTGCGGCGGCAGCTACAGCTTGTCCTCTTTCTTTTGAACCGTATTTTTTAGCGGCTTTTTTAGCGATCATTTCAAAGCCTTTGCCTTTCTTACCGATATCTTTACCAGCTTTTGCTTTCTTGGCAATAGTTGACTTTTGCTTCTTTGATAAACCAGCAGAAGGCTTCTTCTTTGCTTCAAACAAATCTTCCATCATACCTTGTAGAGTCATATCATCTACAGGCTCTTCTTCTGTACCATTTGGAAGTTCATTAACATCATGCTCGCCTTCTTGATCATCATGAGATAGTTCATGAAAACCTTGAGCAGCTTGATCAATATAGTTCTCAGCATTTGTAATATGATCTTGAATCCAGCCTGGGATATTACGCTCATCATTACCTAGCTTCATCTTAAGTTCCATTGCACTTTTGATAATAGACTCAAGGCTATTGTGTGCCATTGATACTTCATGATCACCACCTTCTGTCATTCCTTGTCCTGGAATATCTTTATCAGCATAAACATCTAGGTTAGGATCTTCACCGTAAATATCTTGTTTAATTGGAGCTGCTTCTTTCTTCATACCTTTCTTAGCACGAAGAGCTTTGAAGTCAGCAGCAGTAATTTTACCTTTAGGCTCAGCTACATCTAACTTCTTTTGTCCACCTTTAAGCTCTTCATCAATTTCTTTCATGAGAAGCGCCTTGAAAAATGATAGGTTGTTCATATTATTTTTTCTTTTTCTTTGATTTACTTGCTCTTTTCCACAACTTAGCGTCAACTTTTCTAGCACCACCTTTACCAGTTACAAATGAATTAACTCGGCCCATTGCCCATTGATGTTGACCAACACCAGGGCGGTGACCAGTTTTCCAAGCAGCTAGACCTTTTGCATATACACTTTTAAGTATTGACTTAGATATCTTAGTAGCTTTAGCCTTGTTTGCAAGTGCCTTTTCTACTTCAGCATCGTATTCACGAAGTAGTATCTGCTTTAATATATCTATATTGTTGATCATTTCTTTTTCTTCTTTTTGTCAAGTTTACGTTTAACAATCTCACGAGTTCTGTCCATCTTTCTTGCGTAAGCAGGATCTTCTCTACGATTAAAGTTAGCTTGTTGGTTTAAAGAGCCTGTGATTTTACTCATGTTGCTCTTTCTTGTTCTAATCAACCAGTTAGCTAGCTTTTCTGCTGATAACTTTCTAAACTTACCTTTTGCATCCGGTGCATTAGAGTGGTGAAACTTCAACCTCTCTTCAAACAACTGATGTAATAGTTCGTGTAACTTCATAGTTTACAATTTACCTTGAGTCATTAGTCTACTGATCTTAGCTCTAAGGTTTCTTAGAGAAAGTCTAATACCATCTAACTCAGGGTTTCCTTTAGCTCTTTCTAAAAACTTAACTAGGTCATCAACTCTTTTATATAATTCTCTTGGCTTGACCTCGTAGCTAACATCCCAACTAACTTTACCAGTCTGAGGATCTTGGCTAACTAATTTAGTCTCTGGTTCAGGGATTGATCCTGGTCCTTCTGCCTCATTCTTCTTACCGAATCTTTTTTCGTAAGCAGAAGTAGCGGCACTCTTCTTAGTCTTATACTTTTTGGTCTTGGCTTTATCAGCATAATCAGCTTCCCATTTGCCATAAGCAGAAGGGTCATCTGACTTTAACTTCTTAACTCTGTCGATCTCTTTCTTCATTGCCGCTGCATCTTTTGTCAAGTAAGCAGGGTTGATTTTTCCTTTCTTTTTCTTCTTGGCTTCACTTACTCTAACACAGTTAGGAACCATCTTGTCACCTTTCTTCTTCATGCCTTGTTGTTCATATCCGTCCCAACAAGCTTCTTGAAGCATTTCGGTTAGTATGTTAGTAAGTTTGATCACAGCTTCGTTATTTTTACTTTTAGTGGGCCTGTACCTTTAATGGCACGATGCCACGTATACCTAGGAATAAATATCGGCTTGTCGATTAAAGTAGGTAGCTGATTGTCTAGCTGAAACTTCCAGTCCGTTGGTTCAACTGGTTCAATAATACGATCTTCTTGATCACGATGCCACATTAACTCAACAGGGTCAATGTTTTCGTCAAAGTGTCTTACAACAATATTACTTTCTTTTTTTATTTCCTGGTATGGCCTCATTGATATCATAATAAAAACAGTCAGAATCTTCACTTACCCATCTGTCAGATATTGATTCTACATTGAGTAGTTCAGTGTCTACCTTGATCATTTTAGGATCAACAGGGAAGTCTTTTGTTATCCAGTTAGAATCCTTCCAGAATATCCTATTGTTAGGTTGGCAAAGTAAGTAGCCTTCATCTGCAACTAGAATATGACCACATTTGTAGTCTGATGGCTCATTTGAATAAGGGTTATTCTGCCAGTCTACTGTGAACATATATGTAGCCCAAACATAAGACTTGTCTCTTAATAGTACTCTACACCTTTTGTCTTTCAAGAAGTCGAACTTGATTACACTAGCATCTGATCCAAAACAATCCCAGAGCTGTTTGTAGTAATATGGTACGTCTTCTTTTGGCTCTTTGAGGTAGATCTCAGAGATAGGAACACGAGACCTTAACATGCCATAATCAGTCATAACATGAAACGTCAATATCTTGGAGTCAACAGACTGTATACCAAACGCATAACACTTGTGAAATATAGAATGGTGTTTTACGTCTTTAGTAAAATAAGACTGTCTTACCAAGCACTTGAAAGACTCTATATTGTAGTTAAGCATTTAAAGTTATTTCTACCAAAAGCCAGAAAAATTACTCTTAAGTCCTAAGAGCTTAGCATATCTTGGTAGACGGCAAGACCAGTATTTTGGAGTTGTCTTGTCTTTAGCTTGTGAGCATTTGTGTCTAGCGGCAAAACTTCTCCTAGCTTCTGGGTTATTGATCTTAGCAGATAAGCCAGATGTATCACCAAAAGATACTTTCTTGATGCCACCACCAGGTTTACGTACATAAACGTAGAACTTTTTTGAACCACCACGCTTAGGCTTATTTAATTCAGGCTGTTTCTTCTTTGCTTTCTTTTTTACTTCTAACAAGAAGTCAATAGTCATTGGAAAGTCAAGTGGCACTTTCACACCGTTATAGATCCCAGTTAGTCCTAGATCAGTTTCACTGAAATATACTTCGTCTTGCTCAGATAGTTGTAGTTTACCAGCATCATACAAAGCACGAGCCTCTTCAAACAAAGCTAGAAAGTTTGTTGATTGAGGACGGTAGATCGATTCGTTAAGATCAATCTTATTTTGTAAATGGTAATTAAGACCTTCTGAGATTAGAAGTCTGTTTGCAGTTTCATGAAGTTGTATACCTCTTGAGCAACACTCTTCTAGACCTGCTTTAGTTAGTTTGTCGTAGTATTTAGGATCTTCTTTGATATGATCCATGGCTATCTTCAAAGCCATTTTAGGATCATCAGTGTGTTCCATTTCGACTTCGATGCCTTTCTTTATTTGCTTAAGTAAGGCCTTATCCATTATTGTAAGAATTTAAGCTTGTACTTAGTTGTCTCAATGAGCTTAACTACAGTATCAACTTCGTTTTGTATATAAGAATCTTGAGGAAGCTGCTTTCTGATAGTCTCTACAAATTTAGATAGACCATCAAAATATAGTCTAGCGTTATTATCTTCACGAATAGTATCAGCCATTTTATAGTTAGTTATGATACCATAGCGACCTTGAATAGATTCAGCGATTCCATCAATTAGATCAATTATGCCATCATAATATTCTTGAAGCGCTTTATGGGCTGCGAAAGAACCCATACCTTGTACTTGAAGGTGGTAAATGTGAGCTTGATTACGGCTCTGCATTAATGTACCTAAGAATAGTCCTACTGCTTCCATTACTTATCTTTTTTATTCAGGTAAATTATCTTTTGGTGTTGGTTTTGCATCTGAATGATATTTTTCTTGAAATAGTGTATTCCAAAGTTCTGGATATACCTCATCCATAATGCCCCATATTGTTAAACGAAAACTCTCACCTAAACTAGCAATAGTAGTAGCGGCTTTACTTAGTTTATTATTAGCTAAATAAACAGCTATTTTATTAAAGGCGTTTATGTCTTTTTGAAAAACGTCAGGGTTTATTTTCTTAGAAGTTTTTACTAATTCTTTAGCTACTTCTTTTACTTTAACAGGATCAAGAATAGGTCCTAAACCTGATACTTTCTCTAAATCAGATTTGATATCACTAGTCAAATCTTCGTTAATGATACCAGCCAATTTTTGCATTCTTTTTATTTCGCTTAATTGCTGTTTCATTACTTATCTTTTTTGTCTTCGTCCTTCTTAATCTCTTTTTTGCTCTTCTCGATCTTCTCCATCTTGGTCATAAGATCATCGATTTGCTGGGCAAGTTTAGCGATATGCTCTTTATGCTTAGCGGCACTCTTAGGATCTTCTTTTGCCATATCAAGATGCTCTTTTCTTTTCTTCTCTAGGTGGTCGATAGCTTTTTTAAGCTTGTCACCAACCTTTCCTTTCTTCTCTTCAAGCTGGAAAGCTTCGTCCATACATTTTCTATATGTTTCAGCCGCAATCTCTTGAGCTTGAGTTGCATCTACAGCTACAGTATGAACATCGTCCATACCAATATTAAGAGGCTGAATTCCTTCTAGTGGATTGATCTTCATTACAAGATCAGCTTCTTTCATACCTACTTTAGGCTTACGAACCACATACATTTCAGGAATCTGTAGTCCTTCTTCTTTCTTTACTTTCTTAGGAAGACCTTTATGTTTAGTGGCAGCGAAGTCTTTTACATCAGATGGCTTCATAGTCTTGGCCATCTCTCTTGCTTTAGGAGATGCTTGTGAAGGTTTAACAGTTCCTTTTTGAAGGGCATGAACAAGTCCCATCAATTTTTGCTGTTGTTTAGAAGTGGCTGGCATATACTCTAACGATTTACTAATAAATATCAACCTTCTTCCATTCTTGGATCTTCTTCTTGATCTCCTCATAGGCCTTGGTTTTATCTCCACCAGACCAGTTTTCTATGTCTCCTTGTTCAGAAACAAAGGTATCTTTCTCTTCAAGCCAAGCGTCTAGAGCCTTTTCAAAGTCTTCTAGGCTAGCATTCTTGTTAGAGTTAAGTATATTCTTTTCGTAGTCTTCGTACTTACCTTCTGCTTTTAGTTTATCTTCCATTTCAACTACGCATCCTAGACACATCTTATGAATAGAGTACATCTTCTTATTGATGTCGTCCGCCTTCATTGGCTTCTTACAACAAGGGCAAGTTAAAGGAAGGCTGATCAGATGTTTAAACTTGTCTAGCTTTGTAATAGACTGCTTAACACCATTTTTGATAGTCCACTTCTTTCCATCTTCTTCCCAAACATCACCTTCTTTATAGTCTTGGTGTTTTCTTTCGTAGCCTGCTTGAATCTGAGTTCTGTCACCAGATTTACCGGTGATTAGGTTACGCATTCTTTGTACATCACGTTTCGAAAACTCTTTCTTGAGTGTTGACTCATTAGGGATCATAACATTATTTTAGTCTAAACTTATCTAATATTGCACTTACTTGATCATAAGATTTATACATGATAGCAATACCGCCAATCTCTTTCCATGGAGCAAGGTTTGGATAATAGTCATCTATCAACATTGAGTTTCTAATCTCTTGTGGAGTCTTGTCTTTAATCGCTTCAAACTTTTTTCCAGTATTAGCGAACATAATTTCTCTTGGCTGTGGGTTCAGATTCTCTTTGATCCAAATTAACTTACCTTCTCTAGCGTGAATGAATTTACCTGGACTAGTTAATATTGCTGGGTTGTATTTAGATATCTTATTCCAGAGTTCTTGACCACCTTTTAACCATGGCATTTTAGACCAATATACCACTCCTACTTTGTCGACGGCTTCTTCCATAGCCTTTTGACCTTTCTCGTTAGCGTACTCTCTAGGTGGTACACCGTAGAAGTGTTCAAACCTACTGTCGAAGTCGCATAACACACCGTCCATATCACAATAGATTTGAATACGTCCAGACTTTTCTGCCTCATATATTTGTTTTAGTGAAGGAATAATGGCCTCATAAATAGTGTCGTTGATACGACCATAATCACGCATTAATACTCCGGCTAGAGCATTTGCTTCATTTTCTATTTCAGAGCCAGTTTTACCAGAATCATTCTGGATTTTGCCTAGTTCGTTTTGTCTATGATGAACTAATTCATGGCCAAGTGTTCTAAGCACGTCAGCCATATTTCTATTATTGATATAAACTGTTAGTGTATTACCATTAGGATCATACTGACCAAAACTATGGCGTTTAACTGCCCAGTCTCTGTTACTAGCGAACTTTAATTCAGGTGCTTTTTCAATACCAAGTCGTCTTACAGCAAACTCAACAAAGTCCTCAATGGTTAATATTTTCTGTGCGTCTGTCATTTGATTATTTTCATAAGTCTACCGAACACATCTTTGGTGACTCCTTTGTTATATGCTGCGTCTGGAATAAACTTCTCAAACTCTTTTACATTACCTGTCTTAATAGCGGCACGCATTTGTGTAGCAGATATTCTTTCAAACTGATCAGGCACAACTTCTTTTCTTACACGATCAGGAAATCTTTTCTGTAAAGCATCGAAGTAACCTAAGCCTTCAACTTCTTCACCAGCTCCAGCTACATAAATAGGATCTACTTCTGGGTTCTTGTCCATAAAGACAAAAATATCTTTAATAGGTGTAGACTCTGTTGAAATAGAAACACTAATCTTAGGATTAGGTTCTGCTTTCAAATACTCTTTCCATATATACAATGAGTCTTCTGGAGTTATACCAAACTTCTCAACTCTAGATATGATCACATAGACATTGTTAATATAAGGTTTAGAAGCCAGATACTTTGCGGCTTCAAAGTGACCTTTATGTGGAGGTTTAAATTTACCAGGATAAAAGCATGGGCCTACATCTGAAGACGCTTCTTTCAAAATGTCATCAACAATACTACGGCCTATTTTAACTGGGTTGATCATTTCTTGATAAACGATTTTGCTGCGTTAACTACTTTACTCATGTCTTCTTCTTTCGTCTTCTCTACTTGCTTTTCAATTTGATCAAACTGATTAGACAATACATCGATCTGTTTATCTACAAGTGCTTTAGACTTAGCAATCTCTTCTGGTGTTTTCTTCTTAGTTGGGTCTTTCTTGAATGTAGACTTAAACTGTCCAGAAGATAAAAGTCCTTCGAAGAACTCTTTCAACTTACCAGCTTTAAAAGCTTTGTTGAACTCAGCTACCATCTTCTCTTCTTCAGGACTAGTTCCTGTAGAGATCAAATGGAAGTTGTTACCGAACATCTTTTTATATGTCTCGATATTCTTATATACGTTATTCCAACTAGAAAGAACTCCTACAGTAGGAACTTTGCGCTCACGCTTGAAGTTACGAAGAAAACTGACGATCGGGTTAGTGTAGACCATGACCATCATGATATCATAGCCAGCATCTTTGATAGCTTGAACTCTTTGTACATTACTAGCAGTAGTATCGTATAAGAAGTTCTGTCCTTTCTCAAGTGTATTAGGTAGATCTACTTTGTCTATTCTAGAAGCCGCGGCGCCTAGATTATTGTACATAGGACTGTCTGGGTCTTCAACGTATTTGTCTGCATTCAAGTCAGTCCAGCCAGCCTTTTTAAGATCAGATTGAAGTTGCTTAGAAAATGTAGACTTTCCAGCACCGGCCCCACCAGCCATAATAATAGCTTTCTTCTGGCCCTTGGCCTCTTTTAATAAGTCTAGTAGCTTAATCATACTACCAATAAATATTTACTGACCTAGTTTAACCGTGTTCGGTAGCGTAAGTAGTTCAATCTCTGTTTCTGGGTGCATGATCTTGTAGGTCTCGTAAGTATGCAAGAACATCTGGAAGTATTCGTCTACAGTCTTCTTGCCTTCTAAGATCTCCCAGCCAGCTCCTTGCATCTTCTTATTAGTCTTATCAGGCCCTCTCTTACTAGACTTCAACCAGATAATACCGTTACGATCTACATTCTGTAGGTATCTTTCTTGGTATGCCTTGGTGTAAGCTGCCATTTGAAGGTAGTAGCTCTCATGAATGTTGTTAGAAGTCTTAATATCTAGTAACCACTTTTCACCATTAATCTCAACAAGAAGGTCTAATGTGCCAGAGTACTTGTGCGTATCTGAGTACATGAACTCTTCAGAAAGAAGTAGCACCGGCTTATAAGTAGTCCAGAAGTCAACGAAGCCAAGAATCATTTTCCAAACGTGAGTAGCATAATTGACTTTACCATTAGACTCTATCCATCTAATCTCTTCACCTTTCAAAAAGCTTTCAATAGCTTCATGGACTTGGGTTCCTTCATCTCCGGCACGCCTCATAACAATATCAGAGTTGTGACCAACATCTTTTAACCATGTTTCAAAAAAGGCTCCTTTTGGAAAGTAACTTAGAATAGTTGTAACAGAAGGATAAAAAACACCAGGAGACCTTTGATAATATCTAGAATCATGAAGTGTGATTTGTCTTAGCTCAGGATCTGTTTCAACGATACGTCTTAAGAATCTGTCCTTATAGACGTTCTTTGATTGTTCAATCATATTAGTTGAATTTTCTTTAGAAGGAGATCACTAAAGGATAGTGGCTTCGCTTTATGTAGAAGTTTAGTCATATCTACAAAGCCAATGTCAGATGGGTCCTTTCCTTCTAACTCTATTAAATAAACCTCTTTCCCATGATCGAGAAGAGTTTGTGAATAATCTAACGCCTCTTTCAAAGCGTCTTTGTCTAATGCTAAATATACTGTTTTTACTTCAGACTCTACTAATTTCATCATGAGTGACTTAGGAATAGTCTTACCAAACAATGGAATAGAGTTACGTTTTATTGCAATTGCGTCGAATATACCTTCACATAATATAACAGGAACAGACCAGTTTACAAAGAACTCAAAGCCTATTAACTCTGTCTTATTACAACTTGGTGCATCTATCTTTTGAAAGGGATCTTTTTCAAATGATCTAGCTATAAAGTAGTTGATTGATCCATCTTTGTCATAAGAAGGCACAATGATCTTGTTTCTATATCTACCTGTTTTACAATAGCCAATGTTGTATTTTTGTATATCTTGAAGTGAGATCTGTCTTTTCTTTAAGTAAGCTAAAGCGTGTCTTGCTTCTAGTGACTTGTCTGGATTAGCTAATGATAAGAATTCTTCTGGAAGGGTTACCTTATTAGCTTTTGTGGTATCAATCTTAGTATTATCTCCTTGGAAATAGGTCTTCATTTCGAGTAGCTTCTCTGTAGGAGCCTCGATTTTTTTCAAGAGTGATACAGGGGTTTTACCTTTGGTAGCAGGGTGGCAAGTCCAACAATTGTATTGTCCAGTCTTAATGTTAACAATCAATTTTGGATTATGGTGCTTACACACTGGGCAATAGAAAGCATAGTCCATAGTTGTTTTGGAACCTTTCCCTTTGCCTAGTACACTCTCAAGTAAACCTAAAACGAGTAATTCTTTGTCCATTAGTCTAATATAAGACAAAAAAACGAAATAAAAAAATATTTATAAAAAAATTTTTCTGTTTCAAATAAATGTTGTATATTGGTTGTAACTAACGCCGTGTTTAGTCAAGTTCTATACCATAGCTTGGTGAGATTCCAGGAGTGAGTTTTAGAGTGGCAAACAGAAAAACGGCTACCAGGAGCTAAGACTAAGAGATGCTTCAGGTATATAAAGATAGTTGAAAGTGAAGGTTTAAAAGAATATCGGCAAGATCCGACGGTTTATTCCGCTTAGGGCTTTTAAATATAAACGACAACGAAAAACAACGTCAAACAAAAACTTCTATATAGGAAAATACCCTATATAAAAAATACTTTTATGGAAGTAAATGAAATAAAAGAAGAAAAAATAACAGAAGAACAATTAGAAGCCTTATACATATATTTGTCATTTGCATTTGACACTATGGAAAAAGATGAACAATTGTTTTGGGTGGAATTAATGAAACAGTTAGATAAAGAATTTACAGAAGAATGGCAGTAAAAAAAGTAATGTTCTTGGTTTTGGAAGGTTGTTTTAGATGCAAAGCTTTGAAAAATAAGCTTGACTTTTTCCACAATTCTTTCAAGTTATACCCATGTGATGGGCAAGATGATCTTTGTGATCAAGCAGAAAGTTTGACAGGAGTCAACACTTATCCTATGGCTATTCTATTAGATACAAATAACAAAATAAAGGAAGTAGTTTACTTCGCAGAAGATTATAATAAAATAGGTAAAAAAGAAGAATTAGTAGATGGAGTTATAGGAATAGGTGTCCACTCTGTAGATCAATTAGTAGAATACATAATTAAATCATAAATTAACAAAATGAAATACAAACAATTAATCCTAAGAAAGGTATTTGAACTAAATAATTTTCTTAATGGCCAAGATGCACTATTGTCAACAGGAAGATCTATTGATGAATTAAGAGCTCATGTAGAAAAAATGAGAGCTAAGCTTCAAGAGATAGAAGTTCTAATTAATAGTGAGTCTGAAGGTTAAAAACAAAATAATAAGTTATGAAAGAGTTATCTGCTGAACAGATTCAACAGAATCTAAATAGGTTCTATGAACTGATTAATAAGTATATTACTGGAGACAGAAAAGATAAATTACTTGACTTTTATAAGTCTTTAGAAGAAGTTTTGGCTTTGGCCCCGGCTTCTACTAAGTTAGATCATCACAACTGTTTTCCTGGTGGTTATGTTGACCATGTAGTAAGAGTTGTTGAAGCAAGTCTGGTGTTTGAAAAGGTATGGGATAAGTTTGGCCAGAAAAAGAACTATACAACAGAAGAGTTAGTTTTCTCAGCCATTAATCATGACCTTGGTAAGTTAGGAACCAAAGACCAGCCGTTTTATATACCAAACGATTCACAGTGGCATATTGAGAAACAAGGTGCTTTATATAAGTACAATTCCAATATTACTCACATGAGAATAGCTGATCGTAGTTTATATTACCTTCAGCAACAAGGAATCGAAGTTACAGAAAATGAATATCTAGCTATTAAGCTTCATGATGGTTTATATGAAGAAGGAAACAAACCTTACTTTATTACATATAATAAAGATACAGAACTAAAGTCGAACATAGTTCATATTCTACATCAAGCTGATCTAATGGCTAGCCGTGTTGAATAATAAAAAATAATAATATGATTATAACAATTATAGCAATCTCTTTATGGATTGCAACTGTAGTAGGTTGGGTTATTTTCAACCTCTATACAAAGAATAGGAAATTAGAGGGCATGGTAGTTAACCAACAAATATTCATTGATGGAATTAAAGGATGCATGAAAGAGATCAATACTTGTGCAAATCAAATTGATTCTAAGTTATGGGTCCAATCAGACCCAGAATTCTTAGGCCTTATGGAGAATGTAAAGAAAATGCAGGATTCTATCAACAACTTTATAGAAGAATAAGATGGTAGACATTTTAGACAAAGAAGAAGAAGTGCTACTCACCAAGAAAGGTGAGCCTAGAAAACGTAAGCCAAAAACAAAGAATAACTACTTCACTATAGAAACAGAAGAAGCTATTCTAGAGTATAGGAATACGCCTAACCAAGCCAAAAGAAACAAAATATATAACGAAAGGATTCACTACGGCTTCTACAAGCTAGTAGAGAACATTATTCATACATTTAAGTTCTACTATACAGAAGTTGATAATATAGAAGATCTAAAGTATGAAGTGATCTCGTTTCTCTTACAAAAGCTAGACCTTTACGATCAATCTAAAGGAAAGGCGTACTCTTATTTTGGGACCATTGCCAAAAGGTATTTGATCATCTACAATCAAAAGAACTACAAGAAACTAGTATCAAAAGCAGACATTGGAGAACAACATGACGATGATGCTTTAGTCAATTCGATTCTAGTGAAAGAGCCTGAACCAGAGCTAGATAAGCTAGATATAGTCGAGCTTTTTATCAAGCATGTAGACGACAACCTTTTCGAGTTATTTGAGAAACCTGAGGAGATGAGAGTCGCTGATGCAATCCTAGAGATCTTCAAGAAAAGAGAGAATATAGACATTTTCAACAAGAAGGCTGTCTTCATCTACGTTAAAGAAATGACTGACACTCAGTCTAATACGATCACCAAAGTGATCAAGAAACTAAAAACCATCTACAAGACCATCCTAGACAACTACCTTGAAAATCACGACTTTTAATATTTATTCTAAAAGTCATGGAACTAGAAAAAGAGATATTCAAAGGCAAAAAGATCGCTGATCTAGTCGAAGAGGTTTACAACAAGCATAAAAACCAAGACTCTACCATTAAGCAAGAGATCATGAGACTTGCTGATATGATCGAGACTCCTGGTGATGCTATTGTAATTGTGCCTCTTTTGAAAGGGTTCATGGATTCTAGCCTCAAGAATGACGAAGTCTTGATGAAACTCCTACAGCTTTTCCAAAAAGCCTCGGCCGAAGCCAAGAAAGACGGGGTTGAAGATTCTGGCATTTTGACAGAAAAGGACATTGAGCAGTTGTTCTCTGAAGTAAGCAACATTAAGATTAAAGATCCTAAACAACTACCTCAAGCGTAATGTCTAACGGCTATATATTTGGTCCAAATTTTGATGCTAATTCCGGACAGGTTTTAGGACAATACTTCCAGATTGGTAGAGTAAAATCTATTGTATTAGGACCATATAAAGGAAATACCAAAGAACGTGATCCTGACTACGGAAGTCCTATAGACATAGGTAAAATTAAGTACGAGATATTGTACTCTACTTTAGGTACTTCTAAGTCTCAAGAAGTATCTGAACCTGCTTGGCCTATGTTTAACTTTATTAGGCAATATCCTGTTGTAAATGAAATAGTTCTTATTATAGCAGGCCCATCAGAAAAATTAAATGATAGAGCTTCTAATCAACAGTTTTTCTACTTTCCTCCATATAGTTTGTGGAATAGAGCCAACCATGGAGCTTTTCCAAACATGAGTGAATATTCTAATTTTTTAAAACAGTATAATAATATTCAAGGATATTCTGGCAATGCAGTTACAGGATCCTCTATACCGTTAGGATATACATTTCAAGAGGATCAGCAAGTTAGAAACCTCCAACCTTTTGAAGGTGATACAATTTTACAAGCTAGATTTGGACAGTCTATAAGATTTGGTTCAACTGTTCCAGCTCTAAAAAGAGATAACACTTGGTCTAATTCTGGAAATAATGGAGATCCTATCACTATTATATTAAATGAACAAAGACAGGAGAATGCATCTTTGAAATTTAATAATATTGTAGAGAATATAAATAAAGACGGATCTGCTATTTACATGACTAGTACACAAGAGATATTTTTAGAGGACATAAATAATTTTCCTCTTAACTCGTTCTCTTTCCCTATTACTCCAATAGCTCAGCCTACTTTAAGAATACCTCCTAGACCAATATCAAACGAGATATTAGCCCCTTCTGCTCAAGATCAATCAAGTATAGGATAATGGCAGTAATTCAACCATATAAACCAGTTTTTCCATATAAAGGCAACCAACTCATTTTGACTAGTGAGAGAGTAACTCTTCATGCAAAGAATGATGCTATTTTCTTATTTGGTAAAAAAGCTGTAGGACTGTCGTCTACTAATACAATCAATTTAGATGCTTCAAATAAAGTTATAGTAGCGGCTCCTGTAATTGAATTAGGAAATAAAGCTGAATCGTTAGGTGAACCAATAGTATTAGGAAACACATTGAATCAGAAGTTGTTAACTCTATTAGATGCTTTAAATGCTGTAGCTATACTGTTAGCACAGTCTTCTGAATCTAAGTTAGGAGCAACTATGCAAAATATTAATTCTGCTGGAAGTTTATTAGCTCAAACAGCCACTAGACTTTCTCAAGAATTGACGCCAGGCCAATCACAAATATTATCTAAAAACACATTTACTAGATAGATATGGCAGTTTCTAATTTTAGATTGGATCCACAAACTATTAAAGGTGTTCAAGCCGTCAACAAAGTCGGAGCAGATAAATATAAGGCTGGCTGGGTTAGGTTTGGTAATGACAAGCTTAATATCAATACTACATCTGCTGTAGGTCTAGAAAAAGCAATTGGTGTAACAGCTAGATTCCTCATAAAAGTTCAAGGAAAAGTAAATGAAATACTGTATGGCAAGTACAATACAGGAAGAGAGGCGACAACATTATTAAAAAGATTATTAAATAAAGGTATAATAAATTTGTTAGGTGGACTTGCGTCTGTTGATTTTTGCAATGTACTCAATTATGCATTGAATCAAGTACCAGACGGAACTCCATTTGATCCTACCAAGCCTCCTCCTGTAAATGAGCCAATACAGAGAAAAAAATGGCAGATACAAAAAGCTGCTTATGATGTTCAACAATTTATAGATGACTATTATAGAGACTATCTAGATAGCAATAATCCTGAAAGTAGAGTTGGGTTGTTTATATTAATGCAACAGATAAACTCTATCTTTTCTAGTACAATATTAAGTCCTACTGAAGGCATTAATGATCCACAGTTAAAGGAGAATTTTCCTCAACTTTCTGTAGCAAGCAATTTTTTACAGAATGCTTTAGGTGTATTTAACAGGTATACAGACGTCAGACAAATTCCAGTTAGTGAAGTCCAAAGATTAATAGAATTTGTAGACAGAGTAAGACAATACTGTATAATAATTCAAGGACTAAACAATCCAAGGAATGCTATAGGATTAATAGATAGCTCGCTTAACTTAAACATACAGAAGGAATTAGAAGATCTATCCAAAGTTATTATCAACCCAGATGTTGCAACTAGAGTTTTAAAATCTGTAGTTAAAACAACAAACGATATTAATACTGTTGCACAAAAAGTACTAGGTTTTATAAATACATTACAGATTATAACCAAAATATGTATCCTTCTAATAAGAATATATAACATAATTAGCTCTTTCTTCTTAGCAATTCCTATTCCTAACGTTTATACAACTGTTGGTGTTACAACTAAATTTGCAGATAGATATAGAGATAAGTTAAAAGAAAAAGGAGAAAAGAAACTAATTAAAAGACTTGAACAAATCTCAGCGGTTCTAAACTTAGCAGCTATATTATGCACTAGTTTAGTAGTTGCTGTTCAAAATATAATTTCTAGACTACAAGTTATACTACTTAACCTAGAAAATTGTACTAACAAAAATGAAGGCCTTATTAATGAGATTAAAGATTCCATATCGACTCTAACTAATACAGGAAACCAATTACAAAAATTCCTTGATCAGTACAATAATCAACAAAAACAAGCTGAGTCTAGGTTTGGTAACTATACAATTCAAATAGTTACTGAACAAGTTGTAGATGAAGGCATTAACTTAAAAAGAAGATATGGCATTGCTACTGATTCTAATAAGTACGTTGTAGTTCAAACCACTCCTACTTTTGCTTCTTTAGACTTGATTATAATTAATGAAGTAAAAGTACTACTTGTATCTAAAGGGCTAGTTTCTACAGGACTTTCTGGTATAGATTCTGAAGATCAAATAACTATCTTGGATGCCGCTAGATTTTTAGGAGAGGATGAGATCGATTTAAGTAATATACAACTAACAGATACAGATGTGGAAACACTAGAAGAACAAGATGATGATCTAGGTTTAAGTACATTTGCCAATAACCTTCCTGGAGGAAGAGCTCTAAGAAGAAGAGTCAGGGAAAAAATGCTTAAAAATATTAACTCATTAGGAGGAGACCTAAAGTCTACAGATCCAGGAGGTAAATACTCATCAGGACTAGTAAAACAACAGCAATCAGTAGCTAATAAGTTAAAAATACAACAGCTAGAAGATAAGATAGGTGTCTGGAAAAAAGAGATAGCTTTGGCGGCTACTCAAGGATTTGTCGGCCTAGCTATTATAAAAGATAGGACTCAAAAGATTAAGGATGCTGAAAGAAAAATCCAGCAACTTAGACAAGGTTAAAATATACAAGGTAAAATATTTATAAGATATGGCACAAATTGATGCACTAAGAAAGCTAATCCGTGAAGAACTTCGTACTGTTCTAAAGGAAGAACTACCTAAAATACTTAAGGAAGTGCAAACTCCTGCGGTAAAAGACCCTAAAAAGGCCCTTCAAGAGCAGGTTAAGTCTAAAATCCCTGGGACATTGAACACCCAGGCTAGTAGACCTCAAATAAAGTTTGCTTCTAATAACCCTATGGCTGCCTTCTTGAATGATACGGCTAAGAGCATGTTGAATGAAGACTTTTCTATGACCTCTGCAGATGTACATCCTGCCATGGCCTTCCAGCCTAGTCAGGTATCTGTAGGATCTGTTGAAGGAATGCTTGGTTCAGCTAGACCTAGTTCAAACTTGGCGGCTGTGCAAATAAATGAAGTACCAGACTTTACTGGTCTAATGAGTAAATTGAAAGAGAAAGGAGCTATCTAATGGCATACGGACTAAAGAAAATATCAGTAGTAGACCTTAGACCATCAACAGGTGTTGGTGTCAAAATCCCTTTTGATGCCGAGAACGTATTTTCTACCATATACACAACCAAAGACCAGACTAAGTACAACTTGATCAACTTCCTTCTAACCGACCCAAGAGAAAGACCTTTTAATCCTACTTTTGGTGCTGGCCTTAGAGCTAGACTATTTGAACCTATTGATCAAGTTACTTTTGAAGATATAAAAGAATCGATTAGAACTCAAATTGAGGCTAATTTTCCTAATGTTCAGATAGTGACTCTAGATATCATAGGAAACCCAGACTATAATTCTATCAATATAAAATTCAGTTATCGTCTATTAAGATCAAATGAAAATGACTCTGTTACACTGACCATACAAAACTTCTAAAGATGCTGAATCAAGTAGACATAAAATATCTCAATAAAGACTTTACCTCATTTAGATCAGATCTAATAGAGTATGCAAAAGCCTATTACCCTACAGTCTATAATGATTTTACTCAGGCATCACCTGGTAGCATGTTCATTGAAATGGCTTCTTATGTAGGAGATGTTCTCTCATTCTATCTAGACAATCAGATTCAAGAAACCTACTTACAATATTCTAAACAGAAAGGAAATCTTTATACTATGGCCTATATGTTAGGTTATAGACCAAAGGTAACATCTGCGGCCACAGTTATGTTAGATGTTTATCAACAAGTTCCTTCTATTACAGTTGGTGCTAGTACAAGTCCAGATTTTTCTTATGCTATGACTATCGAACAAGGCATGCAAGTTAAGTCTAATGTAGATAGCTCTGTATTATTTTATGTGCCTCAAAAAGTAGACTTTACAACATCATCTTCTTATGATCCAACTATCATAGAAGTTTATACAATTAATGGTTCAAATGTTCCTACATCTTATCTTTTAAAGAAAAGTGTTCAAGCAATATCTGGCCAGGTTAAAACTCAAACTTTTACTTTTGGATCCGCTCAAAGATTTGCAACAGTTAATCTTCAAGATAATAGTATTATAACTATTCTTGATGCCAAAGATTCAAGCGGTAATACTTGGTATGAAGTACCGTATCTTGCTCAAGATTACATATTAAAGCCTGTTGAAAATACAGCAGCTAATTATCCTAGCCTATATCAATATCAGAATCAGGTACCTTATATGATTCAGAAATTAACTGTGCCTAGACGTTATGTTTCTAGATTCAGAATTGATGGATCACTAGACATTGAATTTGGAGCAGGTATTAATTCTGTAGCAGATACTGCAATAATACCAAATCCAAATAGTGTTAGTGTTGGTTTAACTGGAGGCGGTTTAAGTACACTTTCTAGTTCATTTGACCCTACTAATTTTGTAACCACTGAAACTTACGGTCTTGCTCCTAAAAATACCTCTATAACTTTTCAATATCTTGTAGGCGGGGGAGCTTCTTCAAATATATTAACAGGGCAACTAACTGAGTTGGTTTCTTATACAGTATCAGGAAATACAACTTACCAAAATACAATTGTAACAAATAACCCAGAACCTGCCGCAGGAGGCGGTGACGGTGATTCTGTAGAACAGCTTAGATTTAATATCGCTGCTGAGTATCCAACTCAACTTCGCGCTGTTACTCAAGAAGATTATCTTGCGAGAGTAATGTCTATGCCTCCTCAATATGGTCAAGTAGCCAAAGCTTATATAACAAAAGACGATGCTACGTTTAGAAACTATATGAATCAGGATCCAGGCCAAAGAGATCCTCTTTCTATAAGTTTATATGTACTAGGACTAAATGCACAAGATCAATTAGATCAACCATCTCCAGCAATTCTACAAAACATTCAAACATATTTGAAAGACTATAGGATGTTGACTGATGCTGTTAATATTAAACCTGGTTATATTATTAATATTGGGTGTAACTTTGATATAGTTATTAGACCAAATTATACTAGTCAAGATGTTGTAGCAAGATGTATATTAGCACTTCAAGACTTCTTTAACATAGATAATTGGCAAATTAATGAGCCTATTATTTTAGGTGACGTTTATACAATACTGGATCAAGTTGAAGGAGTTCAAACTGTAAAAGACATAAGAATTATAAATAAGACAGGTGAAGCCAATGGATATTCTAAATATGCTTATGATATTACAGCAGGTACTTTGAATGGTGTAATTTATCCATCGCTTGACCCATCTATATTTGAAGTTAAATATTTAAACCAAGACATACAAGGTAGAGTCGTAACATTATAAAAGTAGAAAAATGGCCGTATATAAAATATTTGCTTCCGCTGATGCTTCACTGTATTCTAGTCAACCCGCTAGAAATACAGGTCTTGATGAGATATTAGAAGTTAGTGTTAAGAATAATAGTAAACCTTTAAATTATTTTGTTGATCCAGTACCTTCTGAACCACTTCTTCAAGATGATTTAAGAAGATCTCTTATATTATTTAGTAATACTGATATAGAAAAAATAAAAACATTTCAAACAGGTTCATGGAAAACTAATCTAAGACTTTATTTAGCTAACGCAGAAAATTTAAATACTAGCTATAGTTTAGAAATTAGAGAAGTTTCTGATCCTTGGACAATGGGAACTGGTAAATTAGCTGATAATCCACAAACAAGAAACGGTGTTTGTTGGTACAGTACAGGATCTTTTACAACTGCAGCTAATAACTGGACTAGTCCTCAATATTATTTAACTCCTGGAGGGGGTTCTTGGACATTAAATTTTGCTACGCAATCATTTGGATATAAAGATAGTAAAGACATTAATGTTGACATCACTAATATATCTACTTCTTGGTTTTTAGGAACGGGTAATTATGGAGTTATTGTTAAACATCCGCAATCTATAGAAAACAATTCAGGTAGTTATATTGCTTTAAGCTTTTTTTCTGTAGATACCCATACTATATATCCTCCTACAATTGAAATGAAGTGGGATGATAGTGCATTTTCTCCAGGTAGTTTAAGTGTCATAAACAATTCTAATACAGTTATTACGCTAGCCAATAATACTGATACCTACAAATATGGCACTGAAAAATATAAATTTAGAATTAATGCCAGAGACAAATATCCGACAAGAACATTTACAACATCTTCTTTTTATACAACAAATAAGGCACTTCCTCAGACATCATATTGGGCTTTACAAGATGTAAAGACAGAGGATATGGTAGTAGATTTTGACACTTCGTATACAAAGATTAGTTGTGATGCAACAAGTAGTTATTTTAACATGTATATGAACGGTCTAGAACCAGAAAGATATTATAAAGTACTTATCAAAACAACTTTATCAGACGGAGAAACTTTTGAAGTAGACAATAATCTTATTTTTAAAGTAGTTAGATAATGGCAAATATAGATTTAGTTAAAGAAATATACGGTATAAACACATACACCAAAGCTGTTGATACAAATTTTGAGGAATTACTCACCCCGGATGTTGTAGATACAGCTCCTGAAATTACTGTAGATGAGTTCTTTCAATATTATCAAGATCTATTTTTTGATATCCCAGTATCTGGCTCTATTAATTCTCACACATACCTTGTTGAACAAAGTCAACAGTATATTGGAGGATCAGTTATAGATGCAGAAAAACAAGCACTCATTGAAGAGATTAACTCACTTCGTCAACAATTATTAGATTTGAATCAATCATTTACAGATATCAATAGCTTAATGTAATGGAATTAGTAAATATAACATATTCTGGTGAAGGTAAACAACCTGTAGAATTAACTCCATTAGATCAGCAGTTAGTTACATCTAACTTTATAAATGCTAGTTTTGGTGCAGATGGTGATTATATAGAGTTGTTTATATATGACCAACAAAATACATTAATAGATTCTGATTACGATGCTTTTGATTACTATCCTTTTTTATTAAATAATCCTCAGAACAATACATACTCTGCATTAACATTAGACCCAGAAAAAGATTTACGTAATAGAGGATATAATAGGGGAAATCTTACTGTTCAATATAACTTTTATAAGAAGCTATTCAATTCTCAATTTGGTACTCAATATTGGATAAAAGAAATATCTCAAACAAGAAAAGAATTAAAATTAGCTTCTCAAGTATTATCAGATGCAGTAATAAGAGAGGGGTTTGCTCAATATCAAGCTTACATTGCAACTAAAAACTACTATCCAATATTCTATTTGAATTTTGGAAATAACATAGTACTTACTGCTAATAATGTTGCATTAACTGAAGATGAAGAAGGAACATATCTTTTAATAAGACTTTATGAACCTCTTCCTACAGAATTTGATATAAAATCTCAACTATGGATAGTAGATAAGGTAGCTGAGTCAGTTAGTTTTAACGTAGATATTCAAGTAGAAGTAGATCCACAACAAGACATAAACGGTCTTCGTGGACCTAACTATAATGTTAATGTTAATACTAAGAATGGCCAAACTACACCTTATTATAACTATAATAACTTAATAGCGAGTCCTGTTACATCATCATTTCAAAAACTATTAAGCTATTACCAAGATAAGTCTATTGATATTAATGTAAATTATAGTGACTTTTCAAATTTTATTCACTTCTCTAATGCTGAGGAAAGAGTTAGAAATTTTGTATATAAATTACAACTAATAGAATCTAGTAGTGCGGATTTAGCAACACAGAGAGCTATAGTAGGAGGGGCTGGTAGTTCTGGAATAGTGTCTTCTAGCATTAGTTCTTTGCAATTATACATAGATAATATCATAAAGAATTTTGATCCTTATGAATATTTCTTATATTTTAACTCTGCTAGTTGGGCTTGGCCAAAAAGTACAAATACTCAGCCGTATGTTTTGTATTCCGTATCTTCATCTCAAGCAGCTAACTTTTTAGGAAGTACAACTACTGTTCCTACTGCTACAACACAGTCATTGTTATTTAGTGCTTCTTACTACGACACAACTAATAAAGATACTCTTCGTAATGTTATTCCTCAATACTTACTAGACGATTCAAGTAATCAACCTTATATCACTTTTGTTGACATGATTGGTCAACACTTTGATAATATTTGGATCTACTATAAAGATGTATCTAACAGATATAATGCAACAAATAATCCTGATACCGGTATATCATTAGACCTCGTTTCAGACGCATTACGCGGCTTTGGTATGCAGTTATATACAAATACTAACGTATCAGACAACCTATATTACACATTATTTGGTATCAATGAAGATGGATCACTTCTACCTCCTACTGGGTCTGAAATGATCACTAGATACGTTACTTCAAGTTTAACGACACTTCCTGCTGCCACTATACAAGATGAGTTATATAAAAGACTCTATCACAACTTACCGTACCTACTAAAGACGAAAGGCACAGAAAGAGGTGTTAAAGCTCTAATAGCTACGTATGGTATACCAGAAAGCATATTAACTGTTCGTGAGTTTGGAGGAAACCCTATCAATTCAGTTGATGGTGTTTTAGATATCAATACAAATAACTATAAAATAGGTATAGCAACAGGATCAACTGGTATAGTTACTGGTAGTTTAGAATTATCTTCATCTCTACTGTCTCCATATACTACTTTACAATATTACACTAATAACGATAGACTAAATAGCACAAATATAGAAGTTGGGTTCTCTCCAGCAGATGTAATCAATACAAATATTACAGCCTCGCAAGGTTATTTTGATATTAATCAACTAATAGGAGCTCCTGGATATCAATACTCTTCATCATATCAACCACTAGTTAGCGCTAGTAATGCATATTTTGCAACGTATACTCAGCCTAATAGTGTTTGGGAATATGTAAGATTATTGAAGTTCTATAATAACTCTCTATTTAAAGTGATTAAAGATTTTGTACCTGCTAGAGCAAACGTATCTACTGGTATTATAGTTAAGTCTCACTTGTATGAGAGAAATAAGTACGCTCGTCATGAGCCTAGTATGAGTTTCAATGACTATTCTCAGTCTATTGATATGTTAACTATTACAGGTAGTGATGGTGGTGCAATATCAGGTTCTACTAATTGGTCAGGGTTTGTAATAACTCCTTTAGGTGAGGCTTCTTATTCTAGTTCACAAGACATAGAATTATATAATGGTGAATTTAGTGGATCAAAAATAGTTGCAACAAATGGTCAAGCTTTTGATCAAGACGAAGCGTCTAATTTGCCAGGCACAGGCTCAGGATTTATACAAGTTAATTTAGGTGCTTTATATCAAAATGTAACATCATCTGTAAGATCAGTTGATTTATTTGATCTGGATTATAATTCTGATCAATTACTTCCTGTAAACTATGGTATAGTTACAGCATCTATTAATAACGCACAGATAAATAATTACGCTACATACACTAATCCTAACAATCCATACGCTCAAGTACAAGATTATAACTACAACTTAGAAAGATCTGTTATACCAAGGTATCGTGGATCAAAAACAATAAGTGAAGAATATAATACAGAAAGCCCAGCAAATATTTCATATGGTGATACAGCTGCTATTGATAAAATAAAATATCAGTACGCATATCTAGTAGACATTTATTCAGCATCTTTATTTTTACCTAATAGATCAAATGCTCAGATTAAATATGTTATAGATAACGATCAAAATGTACTCGATCTAACTAAAGCAAATAAAAATCTGTTTACAGTTCAGAATATATTTAAGTCTCAAGAAACTACTAATATATCCTTGTTCGATTACGATGAATCTAACCCGTATACTCAGCAATTAGCAAACAATCCAGACCTAGAGATATATGAAGGGGGTTGGAGATACCTTCCTATATTACACAATTTAAGCGGATCAGCAACATATCAAAAATTTACTTTAACTAAACCGATTGAAACAATAATTACACAAGGTTCAGGTTTAACACCTAGTTCAGGTTATTTGGATCCTAATAATTGGCAATTGTCTTGGTGGGTTACAGAAAATGAAACAGAGGCAAGTCCTACACCAGGACAGAGATGTGGTGGAACTAGTGATTTCCAATTCTATATATCCGCTTCTTATACCGGTCCTATTGGAACACACCCTAAAATATTTCTTAATTTAACTGCACAATTAGATGTTACCGCTGGTAACTGTACCGCTAATGAAAATGTAACTGTTGTAGTATTATCCTCTCAAGAAAGTGGAGTTACTGGTTATGGGTTAACTCTTTCTGAATGGTCTAATACAGGAAATGGTTCTGGAGGTAGTGGCTATCTAGGCACTCACTGGCCTGACACTCAAGGTTGTGGAGGATATTATCCTAACTGTACTATAACAATTGATAGTATTACAGCCGCTGGTATAACAGGAAGTGCTGGTGCTTCAACAACATTTACATACTACCAAACAGAAGTCACAAGTTCTCAGCCATGTTTGTATTATCTTTCTCAATCTAATGAGATTATATTTAATACTACAATGTCTTACTACTATAATAGTGCAGTAGGACCTATAACATTTAATTCTACATCTGATCCATATTGGACGGGGTCATCGCTTCCTCCAGTTATACTTCCTTTTACTTTACAAACAGGAGATAGAATTTCTTTATACAATAGTTCATCTTTAGGTTGGGATGAGAGATTTGAGTATGTAATTAAAAATGTAAGACAATCAGGAAGCCTTAACAACATTACAGGTTCAGTATTACTTGTAGAACTTGATCAACCAGTTAACTTGGCATTGTTCACATCAGGTTCATCAGTTCCTACAGAATCTATAACAGGAGCTCAATTCAAAGCCTGCAGGTATATAGTTTGGAAACACGTGCCAGATGAAACCAATGTGATGCTGAGATATAACCCTAAAGACTCTACTCTAGTTGAAAACGGTCTACTGTTCCCTCAATACATAGATCCACCAGTTAGAGATAATGCCGGTAATGTCGTGAAAGCCTTGAAACAGCAGAACTTGATACAATAAAAAACCAAATTGAATATATTTATTTAAAAGCCACTTTCGTATGTCATATTTAAGTAGTACCTCTGTAGTAGTAGATGCCATCCTTACCAAAAAGGGTCGTGAACTTTTGGCCCGTAATGACGGTAGTTTCCAGATCACTCAGTTCAGCTTAGCTGATGATGAGATTGACTACACTTTGTACAATCCAAACCACCCTTCTGGATCTGCTTTCTACGGTGAAGCTATTGAAGCTATGCCAATTCTACAGGCTTATCCTAACGATACAGAGATCATGAGATATAAGTTGATCACTCTTCCAAGAGGAACAGCTAAGATCCCAGTTCTAGATCTAGGATATACTTCAATCACTCTAAAGCAAGGAGCTTCTTTAGCAATCACTCCTCAGACACTCAACTACCTTGGAGCTACTTCAACATTTGAACAGTCTGGCTATACTGCTACTATCGGTGATGTTAGAACTATGGCATCTTTCAATGGTGTAGGTATCAATACTCCAGAAGCAACTAGCTTAAACAGCACAACAACTATAGGAACTAATGTAAGTAAGACAGTTATCGGAACAACTATCAACCTAACTGCGACTACTGTTAACACGCTATTCGGTTCTAACTCAGCCTTGTATACAACATTAGTAGTAACAGGTCGTGACTCTGGTGCTAGAATCTCTATTCCTGTAACAATCACAAAAGTAAACTAATTAATATATGTCATTTACTAGATTAGATCCAACAGATTTTGTAGTATCTTCAGATTCGGTTACAGCGCCTGCATGGAGTAATAATGTTACTACATTAACATCATTTTATACTGCCTCTGCTTCAAGTACAGGTAGTTATTATATTGATGTATATAACGCTCCTATAACTGCAACGACATCTTCTGTACAATTCTCTATAGCATATGGACGTTCAAATGGCTCAGGCTCTGCTCCTTTAAATACATTAGTTCCTCAAAATACTCCAACTAGAATTAACTTTGGTCAGTATAGAAATTTGATTTATGGAGATGCTGAATCAAATGTAAACTTTGGTCCAGGTAATACTGCATCGATTGATTTGATCGCTCTTCCAATAGATAGAAATAGATATAAAGAAAGTTTATTTCCAGGAACATGGAATCTATATCTATCAGGATCACAAGGTCTTGTTAAATTAACAGATAACTCTAATGATGTAACTACAGTTACTTATGTAGATGGTGGTCGAGTTTATTATATCGTATCAGGATCTAATGGAACAGCTGCTAGTACTCCATTAATTACTGGCGCTTCTCAAAGAGGATTTACTCCTTCAGGAAGTTACGGTTTATTCTTACCAGATATTGGACTATTTGTATTGAATCCTCTTGCTTTAATGTTAACAGGTTCAGGAGGAGGTATTGGTTTAGTAATTGCTTCTGGTAGTACTAATGGAGATGCCTCTACTAACACAACTAATATAGTAAGCTCTATTATTCAAGGTGCTAACTTTCAACTAAACTCTCAAGAGACAATCTCTTCTGATTATGTATTTGTAAGAGTTAAGAACCAAGATTATAACTATACAACTAACCCATCATTTATCACAGGTTCAGGAACATTGATCTACTCAAACTTTATCAATAGTCCTCAAACATTCCCAACAACAGTTGGTTTGTATAATGATAATAACGAGTTGTTAGCCGTAGCTAAAATGTCTAAACCTCTTACAAAAGACTTCACTAAAGAAGCTCTGATAAGAGTTAAATTAGATTGGTAATATATAAAAAATGAGTAGGGCCACAAATACACTGAAGACTTCAGATGTAACCTCTGTACCTATACAAGTAAAATACTTTGCTAGTTATAATACAGTGAGCCCATCTCCTTTATGGTCTAATGTAGGTATTACTTACAAGAGAGGACTTAACTATACAGGTTCATACTTCTATGAAATACCTGCTGCGTCTACATCATCTTATTTGAATTATAAGTCTGTAGAACAACTATATTATTCTAACTACGTATCAGGATCAGTTCCACCTTCTGCATCTTATGGAGACAATTGGCTTCAATCAACCGCTGCATCAGGAACATTCGATGATGATTTTAGATATTTTCCAACAGAATCAAATGCAGGAGTTTGGATTGTAAGTATACCAAGATCTGTGTATGGTCAGCAAATAGCTAGAAACAGTTTTTACATGTCTGGCTCTACTGTTGATGGTATGCAAGTTTGGGAATGGAATATTATAGATGATGGTAATGGTAATTTGATTGAAGTAAACACAGGAACAGTTGTTAATGAAAGAGTAGGAAACATATTCTATGCTCAAGGAATGGCTGTGATAACATCACAAGCTCCAGAATTTGGTGCATTAATGTTCGAGAGCTCTTATAATACACAATTAGATTTAACAGCTGAACTAACTATGTATCAAAATGAAGTTAGGTGCTTAGTTAATGAAAACGATTTTAATTACACATTGAACCCTAGTGCTATACAATCAGGCACATCAGGATCATATATAAACGCAATAACGGGATCAGACTTTGATCCTTACGCAACAACAGTAGGTTTATACAACGACGTAAACGAACTACTAGTTGTAGGAAAACTATCTAGACCGTATAGAATGCCACCTAATACCGACATGACGTTTATAGTAAGGTGGGACTCTTAAAATAAAAACAAATGAGTTATAAAAAGTGGTTATACGAAAATAAAGAGTTAAAGACTCTAGAGGACTTCCCATCAGACACTTTTGGGTTTGTATACAAGATCACTAATATATGTGATGGCCGTTTCTATATTGGTAGAAAGGTTTTATACAATAATGTGAGCAAGATATTGACCAAGAAGGAGATCGCGGAATGGGACAAACCTGGGCGCGTCCCAAAGAAGCGTAAGATACAAAAAGAATCCGACTGGGAAACTTATTGGGGAAGTAGCAAATTAATCAAACAAGACTTAAAAGATCTAGGTGAAGACTGTTTTACTAGAGAGATATTAACACTCTGTAAAAGTAAGAAGCAGTTAAGTTACTATGAAGTATATTGGCAGATGCACTATAAAGTACTTCAGATAGATTCATACAATGATAATATACAAGGAAGATTCTACAGAAAGGATCTAGAATAAAAAAACCCCAACGATTAAGTTGAGGTTAATTTATGCATGGGATTTACAAGGGTTATTTTTTAGGTAGTACTCCTAGCTTAGCCGAAGCTGTTGCTAATACACCTTCTAGTTTATCTAAATGCCTAGCGGCTACATTAAGTACATGCATCCAATCTTGATTATCTGATTCACTTGCTGCGGCGTAGATTTGTGACATTTCATCACGAAGTGCTTCAAACTTATCACCTAGGTTATTCCAAACGTCGATCTCTTGTTCTTGCATTTCAACACCAGATGAAGATACAGTTACTTCTTCTTCAAAAGGTTCACCTGCTTCTTGATCTGCACCATAAGCAGCGTTGTCTGCGGCTGTAACATTATCACCATCTTCTCTAAGAAGAGGATTGTTAGCAGTATATTTTTTAAAATTAAATGACATTGTCTTCAATATAATTTGCAATATCTCTTAAGAATTGAACAGCATCTTCTTTTTCATAGCCATCATCAATCATTTCATTGGCTATATTAACTATTTTTTGTCCGAACAAATCCATAGCACGATCAAACTTCTCTTGCTCTGCTCCTACTTCTTCTTTAATTTGTGGAGTGTTTCTTATAGATAACTTAATAAAATCGTCTGCACTATCCCATCTGTTGAGAAAATCTCTAAGATACTTTTCTTGCTCAGGAGTCTTTTCAATAGAATCATCATAAAGAATTTCATCTGCACTAAAATGTGGAAGATTATTCTCATCAACCCACTCTTGAAATTCTTTTGACAATTCATCAATTACAGAATTATCTACAATATCAATAGTCGAGTTTTGAAGTCTACTATTAATGATATCAACAATATCTTCAATAGGAGCTTCTCTAAATGCCTTAGCTTCCTCTTCTGATCTTACAACATCTTCAGTGTCAGAAATATTATCGAGGATCCATTCTAAAGCATCTTCACTAGACTCAGGATCACTCATATCAAATCTCATAGTAGCATCTTCACTCAAATTACCTTCTTCAACTGGTTCTGCTTGTTCAAAATCACTTCCCATACCATCAAGGTGTGGATCAGGCCCTTTATAAGGAATTTCAGTGTCTAATTGCTCTTCTGATTCTTCTTTTAGAGGATTCAAATCAACATAAGGTTGGAACATACTAAATGAACCTTGATAATTTTCTCTTAGGTATTTAGCAATATTAAAATCTTTCATGATATTATTTTTTAATGCCTGCGGCTCTTTGTAAATGTTTAACTTCTTCCATTTGTGCAGATGAATCTTCTATTACTTCAGCTCCAAACATGTCACCTCTAGATCCAAATCCAAAATACTTAGGATTTTCAATTTTAGCTAGATACACTGTATCATCTGCAGAAGCATTTTCATTAAACTCATCAAAAGCCTGTCTAGCGGCTTCTTCAGTAGCGTGAATGGAGTAGCTATCTCCATCAGGATTTGCATGTATCACAATGAACATAATAGAATAAATTTATACACTAATAAATATCAATCACGCTTAAATAATCCTTTGAGACTCCCCCAGATCATCATTATAGGAGCTACAATAATAATGGACAGAAAACTGCTAAATAAGAATATAACGGCCAAACATGCTAATATAGCAAACATATAGGCGGCTAGTTTTATTCCTAGGTCTGGATTGAATGGAATAATAACGATCCCTAAAAGCATGAGGCCAAGCATGATCCCGGCTACATAAGCAATTTTCTCAATGAATCTAAGTACTAAGAAACATAGAATAAATGATAACACTATTAACCAAAAGTATAACATACGCGTTTCGTTTTTCGCAAAGGGGCCCTATTTTGCTATATTTACAAATTTATTTACCAAAGTCTTTAGGAGTCACAGTAAGTTGATCCCCTAGTTCTTTAATCAATTCTATGGCCGTATTAGAATCAATTTCAAAACCTTCACGTTTAGGATTGACACGGTAGCCAAGTGATTCTAGCTTCTCATGGACAGCCTTCTCAAGGACTCTAGAGTTCATACACTTGTATTTGAAGACCGAGAACCATGGGCTAATAACACCTGTTGCACTATTGATCTCCTTGACTCTTTGATTCACACTTGTGGTAGTCATACCAATCTTACAGATCCCAGGCATCTTCTTATTAACAAGGACGTAGACGTATTCAGGGTTCTTTACGCTAGACGTAGGATCAAGAATACCTTCACCATAATAGGTAACGTCTTGCCAACCAGGATCCCCAGAATCGGTCAGGGTAAAGGCCACGGCCTTTTCCATTTTACGAGGATCATCTCCAGTCAACTTGACATAGAAGTGAGCATCTTCTGGGTTAATTCTTTTCATAGATAACACCAGTTTGGTCAAATACTTTAACTACCGGGTTCTTGGTACAACAATATTTGTTCACTACGGTCAAAGCATATTGTTTAGGATACTTGACCAATTTATGAGTGTCGAGATAAGTACCATCTTTAAATAAGAAGGTAAGTCTACACCCACCAGGCTTACGTGTTAATGGATGAACCTGGAAATTTACGGATTTACTTTTTTGGAAGAATTGCATATTTCTGAAAGTTTAGAATTTGATTTTTTGGATTTTTTAGTAAATTTCTGTATACGGATTTATATATCTATTTTAACAACTACCTTTTTTTTGGTCTTAGGATTCTTGAGTCTATCAAGGCTAGACATGGCAGTCTCTAATGATGCAAATACATTAGGAAATTTTGTGTTGTATATATCTGCATCTATCCATATAAACCATAAGAAACGGACTTGTACTTCGTACCACTTAAAGGGACCTTTTGTTACTTCGAGGATTCTGGTTGTCATACTTTAAAGTTTTTTTGCCACGTTATAACTTGCGTGACCGATAAATAATAAGATAGTAATAGCAATTAGTTTTACTTGGAAGATCTCAAAGTTGTCTCTTAATAGAATTGCAATAAAAGAAAAACCAAGAACTGCTAATATGATTATAAGGGCTGTGATGAAAGACCTAATCTGGTTCATATTTCTGTAGTTTGAATTTCTTCTTTGAACTTTCCTGTTTCTGGATCAATCAACAAATCATACCAAGCGTGGTTAATACAACTGGCTAATTCTGTGCCTGAAAAATACATATCGTCCACCATTTGGTTAAATGTTTCCATTAATCCCTTTTCATTTATTTCATTAATTAACTTGAGTAATTGTTTAAATTCCTCTTTTGAAGTTGTATTAGATAATATTAGTAAGTTCATATTTTTGTATTTACAATTTAGGTAGGTTGGGAAATTCCCAGGTGTCAGTGGCCAGTCAACGCGGGGCCTCCTGCTAGGGCCCCCCTATCTACCACAATTAGCCCTTTTGTGGAGCGCTAGCAAGGTGCTAACATGATGCTAACACCCTACTAACATACCACTAGTGGCTTAGTGACTGTAAGTGTCAGCCAACTGCCATAGGTCTTGGTTCAACGTAAAGTCCTCGATCGGGTTCTTAATTGCCCTAGCTTGACGGTTGTTAAGTTGAAACCCTCCTTTAATGATATTCTCTTGGACGATGTTATAGGTCTTCCATAAGGTATTGCCTTCATCAGCCTTACGCTTAGGGTTCAATAGGTCTAAGATCTCATACTGTTCAGGCTTACGGTCTGTAGATAATCTAAGAGCCAATGCTTCTACAGCAAACTGGTATCTTTGTTTATCATTCATCTCAACCATATTCCATTGGCTTATCTTGGACACAACGGTCTTGAGGCCGTCTACCTTCTCAGAGATTAAGTCTTTAACTCCTTGGAAGTTAAGTTTGGTATGGCGTTCACGGAATGAACCCATGTCTTGGTCTTTAATGATCAGACCGTTCTCACACACAAGACGGAATAGACCCATCTCGAATTGAATAGGACGTGTACCGTCATGAGAGTTAATCAATACTACCTCAGGACGTGCTTCAACGTCTCCTTCAGGGTTCTTGATAAACAGCTCAGGGTGTTGGAACTTAACGATGTGGATACCCCAGTTCTTACGTAGGTCTACGTTAGAGCTAGACTGTTTCACACCTGTTAAGGCATAGCCCA
>Ga0315903_10000537_pt1 | contig 57645 bp, 134 predicted proteins | sample LakEriMetagenome_7_FD_203524 | JGI IMG/M metagenome (GOLD analysis project Ga0315903, IMG submission 203524) | Freshwater fungal communities from buoy surface, Lake Erie, Ohio, United States - Buoy 2 MA119 | ecosystem: Environmental > Aquatic > Freshwater > Lake | place: USA: Lake Erie, Ohio... | reverse complement strand
TGTTGGCGGCTACCAAGTCCAGCTTGTTTGTTGGAGGCAAGAAGAAGATTGCAACGGTCGGCATACCTGCAGGTTTCGTAAACGCTGCTCTAGGTGCTGGCCTGAACAAAAACGACTCATACACAGGCAAGCTCCAGGAAGCTGCCACAGATGTTGTCCGTGTGAACATGTTCAAGCTAGGAAAAAACGACGAAGGCGTGCTCTATAAACCACAGTCTTGGCTGTTCGACCTGTCCTTGTTTCCAAAAGGTTTCTCAAACACAGAGCTAAACGGGAACACAGCAACCATGGACAGCTTGCACGAACTGTTCCAGTTCTATGACTTCGATGAAGATGAACCATATTCTCAAACCACAGCTAAGACGGTAGGGTCTCTGTCGAACACAGACGTTTATTACAGCCAGTCTAGAGAGCGTCAAGTCCTAGCCTCAACAGTGACGAAGAACCTGCTAGTAAGCTTCCTGGTCAATCTGTATACCCATCTAGTGACAGGGCTGAACCTGTCGGAAGAAACGTTCATCAACTACACTCCCAGAGAGACGAGCAGGTTTACTAAAGAGCTTTTGGCCATGAGTAAGGGTGAAAGTTTTGAACCAACCATGGTAAAGCTCATGTCTCCGGAATATGGAGAGCTGTTGAGCAGGTTCTTGAGCAATCCTGACGAACTGAAGCTTATGCTAACCATGTGCAACGACATTCGGTCAACAGTGTTCAGAGGTAAGGAATACGACAGGGTTGTTCATGTGTTGTTCGATGCTGACAAGTTTCCTGTTGACGTGCTAGCGATGAATAGCACTGAAGAAGGCAGGGCGGCGCTTGGCTTGCTGCATAGCACTGGCATGCTGTATGAGGACAGCAGCACAGGCGAGACATATAGAGTTGGTACCGACTTCACTCTTGACCAGTATTTTATCACCGTGGAGCTAGAACAACAATGACACTGGGAAGTTCTGTGCCGTCGCTGCCGGTCGCAGCTGTAGATGTGCCTGAGATATCGAGGTTCACGGCGACGTTTACCTACAACAGATTCACGCCAGACGAGCTAACGACCCCTGGAAAAAGGGTCACGTCACCATTTGGCACCGTGGAGTTCTCCAGAACGGTACCTAGGTTCATCACACTGAACTGGAACAAGGTTCATGTTAGTTCTACCGGCAAGCTCAACAAGCCAATGCTCGATATTCAGTTGAAAGACTATCCCAACTCCATCGTTGATGAAGAACTTCTTTCACTGAAGAACTACAGCTACTTTCAGCAGCAAGAGACAGAGCTTGTTGCTCAGACACAGGTGTATCTGGACAAGCTGTACAAGCAGCTGAACTACAACACAACAAACGCTTCCTTGTCGGATGCCATTCGAGCTCTGCACGAATCCACGCCCGAAGGTGTCTCTGGAGAGTTCCTGTCTAAGTACCTGTCTGTTGCGCTCAGCAAAACGCTGAAGATGCAAAGAAGAGATAACACAGCAACCAACTCCATAGAGCAACTCACAACCGTTGCACCGGTGTCGCACAAAGTGTTTGGTACCGTTCTTCATGAGAAGTTGCTGAATGACACTCTTACACCCATAGACAAAGGGCTTACTTCCGGACTGCAGGGTACTTTTGACACGCAAGCCAGCGTGCGCCAGTACAGCAACAGGTTGAACGGCTCTCAGTACGACTTGACGCTAGCCGATCCTGTTGTTGTCTCTACAACAGAACAGACGGTTGACACAGGACTAGTATACCAGTCGACAGGCTACACAATCGACAGATACAGAGTTGCATCAACAGGAGGTCTTGTTGACAAGACCACTTTCTATGTTGAGCTTCCTGACACTGTGGAGTTTATCGACACAGAAGTGGTATACGGTCAGCGATACGTGTATGACATAAGGGTAGTCACGGCCATACAGACAATGAGCTTTAGCGCTGAAGAGAAAGTCAACGTAACAGCAACGTATCTTGTGGCAAGTAAGCCAGTCAGGCAATCCATAGAAACGGTTGACAACACACCAGCGGAACCACCAACGGACTTCTTCGTGCGCTGGGACTATGGCTCAAGGAAACCTGTTCTCACCTGGAACTATCCCATTGACCCCCGAAGGCACATCAAGTATTTCCAAGTGTTCAGAAGGAAGAACGTAGGCAGACAGCGCCCAGTTCAACAGCCCTTCGAGCTTGTAAGGATGTACGATGTCAACGACCTTCAGAATGGTGAAGGTACGTACTACAGCAACAACGGAGAACTGTTCTCGTTTGTGCAGGGCGAAGGAAGCATCGACAGCAGCCTTGTTGTGAAGGTAAGCTCAACAAGAAACACGGAAGTCTTCACACCCACAAGCTATGTTGACGAAGAGTTCAACCCTGAAGACTACTACATTTACGCAGTAGCAGCAGTGGATGCTCACGGCATAACAACGAACCTGTCAAACCAAATAGGTGTCAAGTTCAACGGGCAGAGAAACACCATAGACCGTGTTGACATATCTCAGCCAAATGCCCCCAAGCCATATCCGAACCTGTATATCAACCGTGATACTTTTATCGATACAATGAAGACCGAAGGTTATAGTCAAGTCACTGTTGTGTTCAACCCAGAATACTTGACTCTTCACAACGCTAGCGGAGACAACATGAACTTGCTAGCTATGGGTCCGGACAACTTCTACCGGCTACAACTCATCAACACGGACCTTCAAGAAGATGCCATGGTGGATATCAAGATAACAGACAACAGAACGAACCCAACAAGGTAAGAACTGGTTTTGCTACAAGAGCTAGTTACACAGAGAAGAAAGACGGATTATGGGATTCCTACAACCTGACACCTCAAACATATTCATGGATGCGATTGTGACCGACCTTGGCAGGCAGAAGCTAGCTCAAGGTACCTTCAACATCGTGAAGTTTGCTCTGGGCGACGATGAAGTTGACTACGGCATGATTACTCGGTATGGAAGGACCGTTGGTTCAGAACGCATTGAAAAGAACACACCTGTGTTTGAAGCTGTCATGAACAACAAGCTTGCCTTGGTGCATCCGTTGGTTTCTATCCCAGACCCAAACCGATATACCATGCCGAAGCTGTCCATAACAGCAACATCAGGCTTGACAGGAACAACCCTTGCTCTTGGCACAGGAGCAACCAACAAGCAGACGGTCATCATTCAACAGACTCTTACTGGCGGCGAACAAATCCCACAAGAGCTTGTTGACAATCAGTTCATGGTCACATGTGACGACAGGTTCCTGAGAATCATCGGAAGCACACCAACCGTGGACAGAAACCGTCAAGCCAGTTACATCGTGACAAGAGATGGTTCCTTGAGCTCGCAAGGTGGTTCAACTGTGAGCGTGCCTGTGAACGCCAAGGCAATCACTGACGCACAGTTCTTGATGTTCGGGCAGCCAACAGACAAGACGGTTATCAGAACTGTCGTTCGTGTAACTGGCATGAGCACAGGTACAGTTGTTGAGTTCGTAGCACAAATCACCAAGAACGCCTGAGTTCTCGGAACTAAGCACTAAAAAGAGGAAACACACAGCATGGCAACATTTCAGTTCTTCGACCTTCAAACAGACAAGCGTGTCCAGGGAGACGTGCTGGAACAGGTTCTTGACGTTATCGGCAATGATGTGTCGAGCTCAACTTCAAGGAGAAAGGCCCTTGTGTGGGTTACTGGTTCAGGCACAGGAACCGGTGTCACCTCTTCGTACGTGCAGACGGTGTTCGACCAGGACTACACCCTGCAGACGGCCAACCCTGTGTTCGACATCACGGTTGGACTGCACACAAGCTCACTTCTTGTTTCCAGGACAACAACCTCTTACGACAGCACGAACGACCAATACTACTTCCCATCGTCCTCGATGATGATGAGGGAGAAGATTGACCTTTATCGCACGTTCTCCCAACAGCTGCTTGGTTCGAAGAACAAGGCGTTCACATTTATCTCTGGTGCGTTGAACGGTACCGAGATCAAGGAAGCCGTGTTCGTGAGCTTCAAGAGACTGTTCTTCCGTGATCAGCTCAAGAGAGAGACGTTCGCTCTCAGGATGTTCTATAGCGGCTCTGCATACACAGCATCGCTCATCGCTCCTGGAACCAACGAGAAAATCTACACAGACCTTGGTTCCACATCGAATGTGAACTACAGCTTCCCCGGTGGTTCCGTTGGCACCCTTGTCGACACAGCAACAACCAGCTCTGTTGGACTCGTGTGGCACGATCAGGGTATCATCATCCTAGATGCCTCTAGAGTGTTCGATGCCACACAGAGCATCAACGGCACAATCAAGAGCATCACAACAACAGCACAGCCCTTCTCGGGTTCGCTGTTGTCAAGTTCTGTCTATGGATACAACAGCCTGTTCTACAGCGCATCGGTTGACGACATTCTGGATCACTTGTGTTCGACAAGGTTCACAGGCTCGGATGCAACGGTCATGGCTTTCGCCAACCAGACCAACATCAACTCGACTGTGTACTTCTGCAGACTTGCTGCAGACAGGTTCAACTACAGCAGCAACCCAACCTACACAGACAGCAACGGCAGGATTGTGGTGATTGATCCAGGACAAGAGGATATTCAGCGAGGCTTCACCTTCTTCACAACGATCGGGTTGTACGACGCAGACAACAACCTGTTGGCAGTGGGAAAGACATCAAGGCCCGTGTTCAAGTCTGTTCAAAGGGACTATCCGATCAAAGTTCGTCTAGACGTGTGATATGTCAATCCAGAGGTTCGATCCAGAAGACATTGAAGTATTCTCTATTGAGACAGCTCCCAGAACAGTTTTTGTTTCTGGTAGCTGGGGTACGTCTGGTTCTGCCTACATCTATCCCAGGCGTTCAACAGCCATAAAAGAGTACGATGTCAACTGGACCGTTGCTGAAGGCACACCGTCTGGTGCTTTTGCTCAGATCAACAACCTTGATGACGTTCTGAACCTTGCAAGACTGTCGCCGTCAACAACCGACAAGACTTCGTACATGAGGGAGTACCTCAACCGTGTTGGTTCACAACCTCAGAATTTGAGGAACGCTCAGAAGAAGAACATCGAGCGTTCAACTCCAGGAGTCAACCTTGATTCTGACATGACAAGGAAGTTCACCATCACGAATGCAGTGATGCCGTACTACGCCAACTTCGGAACGAACTACAACTTCGGATTCACCAATTACAACTGCCTGAACTTCTTCACAGCAAGCTCTGTGCCTTCCAACACAGCCCTGCTGTATCCGATGTCAAGCTCTGCTGGTGCAGCAGGTAGCATTGTTACGGCTTCGTATATTCCTTCTGGAGCGTTCAGCTTCGACTTCTGGATCAATCCCAAGTACACGACCGATAGTTCAGCTGCACAGTTCAAGGCTGGAACCCTGTTTCATGTTTCTGGGGCTTACGCTCTCAGCTTGATATCAGGTTCTTCAAGAGACACCAATGGTTTCGTCAACGGCTATAGACTGCTTCTGCAGCTGAGCTCAAGCACCACAACCAAGCCGTCCGCTATCAACCCCGCATCTCTTGCAGGGAACTCTTTCGTTTCCTCAGACAATGCACTGTCCAGAAACACATGGCATCATGTGACTGTCAGATGGGGAACGAACAGCTATAACTTCGGTAGCGGAAGCTTCCTTGTTGATGGCGTTGAAGCTGGAACGTTCTACGTTCCTTCAGCCTCAATAGCCCCAAGGTATGAGTCCGGGGTTGCTAACCCTGATATGCTGTGTGTTGGGAACTTCTTCGAAGGACCGAACGCTGGTGCTTCCTTGTCTGCTTATTTCTTCTCTGAAGCTGCACAGACAAGATATGGTGTGCCTGTCACCGGTTCTGCCTTCATCTCAAGCACGACTCAGGATGAACCAACTTCATATGCACTAGAGCATCCACTGAACGCTGAAGTGCATGAGCTCAAGCTCTATGAGCGGTTCCTTCCTGATGGTGAAGTGCTTTCGAGAAGCGCTGCTGGTGCTTCGCTGTCTGATACTACCTTGTTGTTCTATGTTCCACCTCTGTTCACGAGAGAGTCTCCGTCAAGAAGCGTTGATACCAACGGTGGAGTTGGTGGAGTCCTTGCTCATCCCTTCCAAGCGGTAGACGGGACAACAACTCATCCGTTCAACGTAGACCTTAGCTTCGACACAGGTGGACACTACATCAACCTGGAGAACTATTCAAGGGAATTTGTTCAGGGCAACTATCCTAGGCTTATCAACCTGACCGGCTCAGCTATAACGGGGAACTCTAGACAGCTGACCGCCAATGGTTTCCTGTATGCCTCTGGATCGAATAGAAAGGCATCTCTAACCGTTCTGCCATGTGACAACGGACAGTTCGTGCCAAGTTACTATGAGCTCCTCAGAACGCTCAATACGAGCTCGTTCATAACAGATAAAGGCAACACGGCTCTCAACCTTGTCACACTCAAGAACATGTACTCACTGGATAGCATATATGACCTTGTGCCTCCTGTGAGTGGTTCTGATACCCTGAACACCGAAGGTTCTGGAAGTACCAGCATCATTGCTGCACTCTCCGGCTTCGACAGCACCAGTTCTTTCGGTACACTCAACCCTCAACGCACACCAACCATCCTGCAACGTACACAAGAGAACGGTTCCCTCCAGACCGTCATGTTCAACGCAAGTAGCTTGTTCTACGGCAACAGGATAAAGCCAGGAACGCTGTCCATAACTGATTGCAATATATCCAACAGTGCTGGAAAAGTTGGCATGACCCTCCGAGATGATGGATACGGTTCTCTCTACAGAGCAGATGGCACAGGTAGCCACGCAACATGGAACTCCGTAGGTAACGTGTTCTATGACAACGGTATCGTTCTCCTCAAGAACCCAAGCCTGTACTTCTTCGGTGAGACAGGTTTCTCTTGTTCCTTCCAAGGCGAACGTAACATCCATGTCCTCAAGTTGGATATGTACGCCAACCCTCTTGAACTTGTTAGCTCAAGCAATCCCAGCTGGTCTTCAGCCCTGAGCGCCAGCTTGAACACGTCTGACTTCGATAACCGATATGTCTACATCACAGACCTGTATGTGCATGACGATAACCTCAACGTCATCATGAAGACCAAGATGGCTCAACCGGTACTGAAGAGAACGGGTGAGAAGCTGAAGTTCTCTACCAAGCTGGACTGGTAACCTTCAGCTATCCCTACTCTCTATAACCCTACTACTATTCCCATTATCTGTTACTATCCCAACCCCCTGAGAGTACCTCTCTGGTAATGTTCCACTGGCTAGGTAGAATACAGGAGAGAATCATATGACCCGTACTACAACAGTGACACGTAAGCGAAGGATAAAGGGTATAAAGGGTAGGAAGCGTAGGAGGAAGAAGCACTACCACACAGGAACACACCACTCACCCAAGTGTGCTACTCCTGTTGAGTACCGTTCAGGTTGGGAGAAGACGGTTGCTAAGTACCTTGACAACGATGCTTCGGTTGACAGGTACGAATATGAGAGCATCACCATCCCTTATGTGGTAAGAGGGAAAAACCGTTTATACTACCCAGACTTCCTGATATGGTACAAGGGACAACCTGGACCTGTGCTTGTCGAAGTAAAGCGGCAAGACAAGCTCACGGACCCTGTTGTCATAGCAAAAGCGAAAGCAGCACGAGAATGGGCACAGAAGAACGGAGCAACATATCAGATATGGACGGACAAGCTGATTCAGAGCATAACTCTGCTGCTGGAAGCACAAGCAGTGTCGAAGAAGCAAAGTCAGGCGAAGGGGAACCCCTAACTGTAGGGCAACTCTACACAGCGAGAACCATAGACTTTCGAAACTGTTCCTTTTCAGGTTTTGGATGGACACCAGGACCAAATGGCTTCGAAGAAATTGTGCAGTCCGTAGTCCTGTTGTCGATGTACCGTGACACGTATGTCACTCCAATCGACAGCTACATGGCGTGGCACTGTCAGTGTCTAAAGTCCGACGGAACAACAGGCGTGTTTATGGCATCGGATCTCTATGCAAACCGATAGTAACACAGTTCTGAAGCCTGGAGACTTGTGTTATTTCTCCGGGAATGTTGGAGTGCCATGCGTATATTTGGGCATTGCTACGGTTCCTCTGTTTCTTGGAATGGACCATACTTTCCTGGACGAACACGGACACGTTTGTTACACGGTTTATGGAAACCTAAAACCATGGAAGGATGATGTGGCTCAGTGTTGAAACCAGGAGAACTGTGTTACTGGGTTCCATACCCATATGAACCCTGTGTCTATCTAGGTTTGACAGCAGATGGCTGTAGACACAGGTTCTTTATGGAAGGCATCGTGTGTGTGACTTCCGACTTCAGATTGTTGAGACCATGGAAGAAAATAACAACAACTTGACTCTGAAACCAGGAGACTTGTTCCTTGACACGGTTGGGGACTTGGTGATGATTCTGATTGTCAATGAACACCACATTCGATACTGTGCAATCGGTGACATTGGCACTCACAGATATTGGATCACAACGGTGCAAGTCATAGCTGCATTCTGGAAGAAGGTATCCGAATGAAAGGGAAAGACATAAAGCCGGGAGAACTGTACAGAACCAAGGCAGGATTCTTGCGCTTTATCCTTTCTGTCGAACCGGCGAAGTCAGGAACACACTTCATCTTCTTTATGGAAGCTGATGGAGAGACATACTGGGTTGGTTGTGTCGCAGCTAGCGACTGGACCAAGCTCTCATGACACATACCGCCAGAACGCTCTATACGGTTATCTACGGCGTTGCAACAACAACGTCATACAAGCTTAGGTTCGAGACAAGGGAAGCCTCTAATAAGGCTTGCAGGAAGACAGAAGGGTAATCTAGATGACAACAACAGCAGGCACCATCATTCTCGGTCTTGACATAAGCACATCGGTTGTTGGTGTGTGTTTGCTGGATGCTTCAACTGGAGTTCTTGTTGACCTTCAGCCCATAAGGCTTACAAGTTCGAAGCTGCTTACTATGTGGGACAAGGCTGATGCTGCTATAGCTGGCATCAAATCCATAGTAGGACAGCATACAGTGATGAAGGTGTATGTGGAAGCAAACGCCAAGATGTTCTCTGTAGGATTCTCCAGCGCTGACACCTTGATGACTCTTGCCAAGTTCAACGGCATTGTGTCTTATCTGTGTCACAAGGCATTCGCTGCTCCCATAGTCGATGTCAACGTGTCTTCGGCAAGGAAAGCTGTGGGATTCAAGAACACCAAAACAGACAAGAGACCTGTGAAAGAGAAAGTGTTCGAGTTCGTAACAACGCTTCATCCAGAGTTTCCATGGAAGAAGCATGTTGCGAAGACCGGAAAGTCACAAGGGCAAGAAGTGTTCGATTCAGACATGAAGGACTGCTCGGACGCTTGGGTCATTGCAGCGGGCGGCAAGAACCTGTGCTTGTGACGGTCTAGTTATCAGGCATGAATGACAAGCTACGTTCTCAGCTGAGAACCATCATCCTTGCTGAGATAACAAAGTATCAGAAAGTAATGGGACAAGAGTTTCCTCGTTGGAAAGACCAGCTTGCGAAGCATGTCGACCAAGGAAACTTCGTGACTTTCACGGACATACCTGAGTTGAGCTTGAACCCTGTAAACAGCTATAGCACACCAACAGGCATCTACTGCTACGAACTAGCGACAGGTAAGATGTCAGGTTTCGGTACAACCAGACCATATGCTATCGTGTTCAGACCAAAGCCAGGGTTGAACATTCTGAAGCTCGGGGAATACTCGGAAGCACAGTTCGATGCTGACGCCAAGAAGTTGGAGACAGCTTTCACAGATGAAGACCTAGGTCCAACAGGGCCAACAAGACGCATGTACAAGCGCATGGCTTCCGAGAATCCAGGAAGAGCGATATGGCATTTGACCGAATCATACTCTGAAAAGATACAACACGACAAGTATTACAAGTCATTGAACAATCCACGCAAGACTACTCCGGATGTTAGGAACGTGCCTCAGTCTGGAGAGAACGAGTGGACAAAGCTTTTTCTGAACGTGTTGGGATACCATGGAGTTATTGACCCAGGACTGTCCATCATTCACGAGAACGAACCAGCACAAGCTGTGTTTTGGCACGCAGGGCTGCTTCAAGTTGTTGAATTTGTTCAGAAGAGCAGGAAGGGCTGGTCAGCCGACCACCAGAACGAAAAGAACCCAACCCAGCAGAACCTCACGGCTTTCAAACAAGCCATAAATAGCGGAACAGTTGAAGGGTTGACATGGCCCGAGTTGTTGCCGTTCGACAACAAAACAGTCAAGAACGTCAACTTCAAGCACAGCGTGTTCACACCGAAGTCTATGGCTGGCTCAACCTTCGAGAACGTGTCCTTCATCGACACGGCGTTCTGGGCGTTCGGCTCGAAGGGTGCAGAGAACTGCACATTCAAGAATGTCAGAGCGGCATCAAGCGATCCGGATTCCTTCTTGAAGTTCTTGGGAAGACAAATAACCAACTGCACCTTCATTGATGTGCATGCGACTGGGTTTGCTCCGGGCAAGATCGTTGGGTCCAAGATAACCAACATGTCATTCTCAAACGTCGCCAGTCCCAGGTCGGATGTTGTGACTTACGGTCTAGACACTATCAACGGTTTGCTGTTCTCCAAGTGTTTGTCCTCGAAGTTGAGGATGCAGTTCTCGGAAGGCTTAGCGAAGAACGTTGTGTTTGAAGGGTGCGAGCTCGGAGAGCTCTACATTTCTGAACAAGGGTTGTTCGACGCAGCGTTCAAGGACACCACAATCAAGAACGTGTACTTGCACGGAGAACTACAGCTCAACAACGTTGACTTCACAGGGTTGAAGGTGTTGGGTAAGTTCTCTATGATTGTTGGAAACGACTCGGTCATCAACAACGTCAAGCTCACAAGAGAGCTCTATGACAAGTTGGAAGCGGCAGAACCTATCAAGGCTAGACTCACCGTTGTTGATGGATGACAGAGCTCTAGTTATCAGGCATGAATGAATCTCAACGCCTTCAACTGAAGGCCATCATACTTGCTGAAATCAACAAGTACCAGAGGGTCACGGGTCAACGGTTTCCTCGCTGGAAGACCAAACTCAACCAGTACGTTGACAAGGGATACTTTGTCACGTTCACCTCTGTTCCAGAACTCAGTTTGAATCCTGTCAACGACTACAACACTCCAACAGGCATCTACAGCTATCAGTTGGCAACAGGAAACAAAGTTGCTGACTTCGCAACGAACAGACAGTATGCTATCGTGTTCAAGCCGAAACCAGGGTTGAACCTGTTGAACCTTCAGAAGTACAACCTAGGACAGTACGATGCTGACAAGCAGAAGCTGTTGAAGCTTTTGCCCGATCCAATGGTTGCTGGGTTCATTGAGGAAGCAGAAGAGAATGCCAAGGTTCAGAGCTACGGCGGTTATCTCTGGTACGTTACTCGTGCGATAGCCAACCAGCTAGAAAAGCACAAGGAAACCGCCAGAAGGAACAACACGGGCGAGATGTCGGTAAAGGACAAGAAAAAGGCTGTGTGGAATGACACTTCTCATTTGCAGCGTGTCATTCCGATAGATGCGGCGAACGAGTGGACAAAGATACTCCGAAACACTCTGGGATACCATGGGGTAATCGATGAAGGTGACGGAATCATTCACTCGCACGAACCCGCTCAAGCCGTGTTCTGGGAGTCCAGGTACCTTGCCACAGTCGAGATGATTGAGAAGGAAAAGACCGAGTGGAGCCCAGACACACACTATGAACAGAACGACACCGAAGAGACACTAACAGCCTTCCGAATGCAGCTGAAGGCCGGAACAGTTGAAGGTCTCACATGGCCTTCGGACATACCATTCAAGGGCAAGACTTTGAAGAACGTGACTCTTCGAAACGCTGCGTTCAGGCCGTCAACGATGGAAGGTGCTACTGTGCAGAACGTAAGGTTCATGAACAGTAAGTTCGGAGTTGCCAACGCCTACGAAGGCTTGTACAAGGCTACACTGAGCAACGTGTCCGTTCAACTCGACAAGGCATCGTCTTCCAACCCGATGCTCGGGGACAGGGTGGATACATGCAAGCTAGAAAACATCCATGGCAAAGGGACAGCTCCCATGGGTAGGATATATCAAACAACCATCAACAACTTGTCTGTTGAAGACTTCTATCTACAATCCCGATTGATCTGCACGCTTCACAAGTGCAACATCGACGGGTACATGATGAAGGGATGTAGCTCCATGTCCTATAACTTGGAGTTCGAGGCGTCCACAATAGAAAACCTTGTGATAGACGACTGCAAGCTTGGAACGGTACACTTTGACACGTCGTACCTTACCGACGCAGTGTTCAAGGACACAAGGCTCGACTTCTTGGTGCTGGTAGCTACTAATCTTACCAATGTCGACCTGACAGGACTAACAGTAATTCATGCGCTTCGTGCTTTGCGCTATAATGCCGCATCAGTTGCCAAAATCCACAACGTCAAGGTCACAAGAGAACTGTTCAACAAGATAGACGGTCCCGAAGAGTTCAAGAGCAAGCTTACCGTCGTCGATGCTCCTGCCACTTCGCCTGCAGTCTAGGATACCCGTTCCTGCCCCTATACGCCCCAACAGAGCCATCCATGAACAAGAACAACCTAACCCTCAAGCAAGCACTGAAGTCGATTGTACTGGCAGAGATAACCCGCTACAAGAAAGAGATGGGAGTGCAGCCACCGAACTGGTCAGCAAGACTGAATGTCTATGCCAACCAGCCCGGATACTTCATGACCTTCGTTTCCATTCCGAAGCTGGGCATCAACCCTGTGAACACGTATGGAACTCCTACCGGCATCTACGCTTACCCTATCCTTCAAGGAACGGACAGCGATTTTGCCAGAGAGAAGAAGTACGTCATCGTGTTCAAGCCCAAACCAGGAGTGAAGCTGTTGAGTATGCAGGAGTACACAGAAGAACAGCTGACGGCTGACATCAACACACTCTGGAGCAAGTATGCCAAGGTGTTCTCGGAAGAAATGGCTATGCCAAGCATTTCTCATGTGCTGGCCAGAGCAAAAAAGGATGCAATTGTTGTGGCCAAGAAGGCTCAGAGCATAAGCTATCTGTGGTTCGTGACAAGGTGGTTGGCCATCTCAACGAACAAGCTCAAGTACGGCAAGAAAGCAAAAGAGAAGGCGGGAAGCGATGACGGCTGGAACGACAACTGGCAAGAAGAGAACCCAAGGAAGATTGAAGCCGTAGCTCCAAACGAGTGGGCAAGAATACTTCGTAATGACTTGGGCTATCAGGGTGTTGTTGACATGGGCTATGGATTGATTCATGAGAGCGAACGCTATCAAGCCGTGTTCTTCTCTGCATCTACCCTGGACACTGTTGAGCTCATTCAGAAGCCGTCAGAAGAGGACAAGCCAGGAACGCCAACATACATCGTTCCTGGCGAAGAAACGAAGCAGCTTCACGCCATGGTTGCCGCAGGACAAGACTTGAAGGAATTCCCTGTAAACTTCAAGGTGAGCGTCCAGAACTTCTCAGGCAAGACCCTGAAGGGGCTCACAACCACAGATAAAGATGGCTTTATCTACGGCAACACGTTCCAGGGTTCGAGCCTTGTTGGTTGGAGATTCAAGAGCGGAACCTTCGCCGCCAACAACCTGCGAAGCGCCAAACTCAAGAACGTAATCTTCGGTGGCCAGGAACAAGGTCAGGGCATGAAGCTCTACAGAAACAAGTTCATCAACACAACGATGGATGGTATATCTCTTCATCACGTCAACGTGAACTCTGACACGTATGGAGGCTCTGCTATATCCAACTTGGGCGTTATGGGTTCGTACTTTTCAAACGCCAACATCAGAGGTGCAAAAATCAACAGCTTCACCGTAAGCGAAACAACCTTCGGTGCTTGCGACATTGAGTTGTCAACATTTAGCAACGGTGAGTTCTTTACTTGCCAGTTCAGAGATATGTCGGCAGGCTCAACACATGATGCAACCAACGGCATCAACTGCTCGGACGTAAAGTTCAAAAACACCAGCTTTGGCGACTGCTACTTCAGATTCTTGTCGGCAACGAACGTTGTGTTCGAAGGGTGTATTTTCAGTGGAGGCAGCCTTGTGTTCAACGGCGACGTGTCAACCGTCAAGCTCTCGAACGTTGCTTTTATCAACAAAGTGTCAATGCACCAAGACACATACGACAAGCTGTTGGCTAACAATCCCGAGCTGGAAGAGGCTAAGGCCGAGAAGGGCATTGTAACGTACAGCCTAAAGGCTAAAGCAACTGGTTGAGAGAGTCTTCGAAGCCAACCTTCTTGCTGAACCTGCTCTCTTCAATGACTCCTGGCAAGTAGAACCCTGTGATGGCAACAGGACCGAAGCTCATCACTTCGTACTCTTTCCAGCCTTCTGTTTCGTTCTCGTGCCCCAACAGCACAGCAAGAGATGGGTTGCCAAAGAGCTTGTTGCTCTTGTTTGAAGTCTCGGCGGTGAAGATAACAGGAACAACGCCGGTAATAGGGGCGTTCTGCTTGTATGCATACACTCTGGCAAACTCAACAGCAACTTTCGGAGACGTAGTCCAACTCTGAATGGGAGAGCCTGCTTCGCCTTTCGGCGTCAACTTACCAACCAGGGAAACCTTTCTTGGTTGTGACCTGTTCTCAGAAGCATACCAGTCATCCAGAGACGGAACACCTGCCTTCTCTAGCATGGGTGCCAGCTGAGCAACATCAATACGTATGCCCCTGTAGATAACGACACCTTCAGGTGGTCCCAGAAACCTCTTGTAGTTGCCTAGCTTTACTTGTTTCAGAATGTCTGGTACCTGTTGGACCAACGGCATGTCACGACGAGAGCTGTTGTAGTGGCCATCCAAGGCCGTATACAAGTCATCTTCTTTCTTCGTGTTCGGTTCATCCGGAAGGCCCTCTTCCTTTCGAACAGGAGCAAACAGGTATTGCCCGAAGATATCATCTGGTTTTGCTTCCGGAGATGTCATTCTAGCCCCAGCACTCTCAAGTCAGAAACATCGAACTTGTACATGCTATAGCCGCCAGCGTTGACAACGGGAGCTATCACAATCTTGTCGTAGATGACCGTTCCGTAGCTCAGCGTTTCTCTTTCGTCATCGATGTCTGGGTTCAGTGTGTCGTATACCTTCGGATTCCCGAGGAACATGTTCCCTCGCCTCGCAGGGTTAGCAATGAACAACACAGGAATAGTGTCGCTTGACCAAGCTGTCCAACCTGAGAACGTAATAGCGATTTCCGGACTCATGGACCAACCCTGAAGAGGAGACTTCACAGGTTCCATCTTGCCCGGACCAACGATGATTCGTGCTGGTGTTTCATCTCCTGTCAGCTTGAACTGTTGTTGCAGCGTAGGCAGCTTCTTCTTTTTCAGCAAGGCGTCAATCTTCGTCCTGCCAATGTTCAAGCCTCTGTATACCATCATCTTGGGTGGAGCCAACAGGGGCTTGTACTTCCCAGCTTTCAACAACGCAAACAACTCAGGCATCCGTTTCGCCAACGCCGGTTTCTTGTTGTCTTCGTAGTATTCAATGAAGTCGCCGCCAACACTGTCTTCTTCAGCCGTGTTGTCTTCCACAGCCTTGATGTCCTTCCTGTCATTTGCAAACAGGTATTGACCGAAGATGTCGGTCGGTAACGCTTCTGGTTTTGGTGTTGTCTTTGCCATGATGACTGTGTTTCCTTCAGAGTTGCTGGGCTAGCTTTACGAGCTCATCTGTATCCATTGATGAAAAATTAGCAAAACTCGGCTCGTAGACGTACGTTCGAGGCAACAGAAACCCGTCAATCTCAACGTTCCCATAGCTCAAGACTTCTTGCTCATTTGCAACGGCGGGAGAAATCGTTTTTGTGAGCACAGGGTTTCCGAAGAACTGGTTTCCTTGTGCGTTGGTTCTAGCAACGAAGATAACTGGCGTGCGATCTCGCCCGCTCTGCGGGATTCCCACGCCCGAGCTAAACGTCATCGCTATACCCATGGAAAGTGTCCAACCCTGAATCAATGATGTCGTTGGTCTTAGTTTCCCTGGAATGTCGATGGCCATGTACTTTTTTGCTTGTCCGGAATTCCTGTACTGGTCAATGGTCTTGTACCCGTACTTGACCAGAATCTTGTCAAGCATGGACTTCTGAACATTGAGCCCTCTGTAGACGATAGCATCAGGAGGAGCCAGCAGCGCTTGATAGTTCCCGGCTTCGATTTGCTTGAGAACATCCGGAACCATGGCCTGAACTTGAAGCTTGCTGTTGTTTTCGTAATAGTTCTTCAAGGCATCCCTTAGTTTCCATTCCGGCTCTGTGTCCAGTTCCTTCACCTTGCTGAGCTCTCGACGGTTTCTCGGAAACAAATACTGTCCGAAGATGTCATCTGGTTTTGCTTCTGGAGTTGGCATGATGTCCCAGCTTTCTCACTTCACTGCTTTTGTGACTTTTTGAACGAAGCCACCAAGAGACTGGTTGAATGCCTGAAGCATGTTGATGTCTTGCTTTCTGCGCAGTGCCTTAGCAAGAGCACGAAGGGACTCAATGGTCTGGTCAGCTTCTTTCGTCGCTTGATCCAACTTCGCTGAGTTGTGCATCTCAACATCCCCACGATCGTAGTCCTCTTTCAACGCTTCCGCAACACACTCTTGAATGAGCTTGACGAGTTCAGACTTCTTCATGTTCAACTCCTGTAGTCCTTTTTGTTTTAGCTCCCATGTGGGCACACGAAGCCCGAGAGCATTAGCTATATTCACACGGCCTCTGCCGTCACCGATGGTTGTTATGTCTGAGGTGGTGACAACAACAACAGGAGGAATGGATCCTTGTGCAATCCATTGTGCTGCTCGCTGAGCCCACGCCTTTCCTCTGAAGGTATTCAAGGCGTTCAACTTTTCTGTTGTGTCCATACCTTCGAAGCCAGCTGAATCCAAGTCCAACCACGCATCAATGTCATCGTATTGACGGAGGTCATCCACCGACAGAACACCAAGAAAGCTCAGGTTGAAATCTCTTAGGGCTAACGGCTGGTCGCTGAAGTCAGAAACGTGTTCGATAGCATCTTGCAAATCACGAGCTGACGGTTTTTGTGTGTCATCGCTCATTGCTCTTTCCCTGTTGTAGCTGCCACCTTCGACTTCCGCTGTTGAACGACGGCTTGCTGCAGCAGGTACACATGGCTCTCGTGTGTATCGAGGATTCCAGCTATCATGTTCTCAAGTCCTGGAGACTTGTTCCCAAGGGAACCAACCAGTTCTTTTCCTAGTTCGAGGTATACCTTCTCTGCAAGCAGAGATACCACGAGATAGGACAGTCCAGGCTTGGTTACCTTTTCCATGAACTTCTTGACAGCTGCTACCCTTGCGAAGTAGTTGGTGAGTTTCGGATCGTTGGACAGTCCGATGAGCTTCTCTCCAACAAGGTCAACCTCTGGAGCTATTCCCTCATATAGCCTCTGAAACAGAAGGTGGTTGCCATAAAACTCATGACCGGCTGTCTGCCAGTGATGGCTGTGATGGATCATCTGGAGTGCCTCTGTAACGGCCAAGAAGGCGGCAAGAGGCGACCATTCAGAGTTGCCAAACAGTTGGGAGCATTCCTTCAGTGAAGGCGCTGCAGAGTGTCCTGGGGTGTGCATGTCATATAGATATGCACAGACGAAGCCTTATAGTTCTTGGGACTGAAGGTGAGCAGCACGATTCATCCATGCTTGCACAACGAAGCCAAGTTCAAGGCCAAACATAACAGCATTGAAGATTGCTCCCATGTGTTCCTTCACTTTCTTCATGTGAATGACGGGCTTGTTCTTCTGGGTTGTGTCGTTTATCATGGACACGATTGCAGATGTAAGCAGCAGGTATTCATCGAGCTCAATGTCGTGTGCCACAAGACGTTCTCTGATTTCCCTTGCTGGCTTGAACACGTCAACACCGATGTGAATGACAGGAGCCAGAGGCTTGTCTTCAACAGCGTTGTCATTCTCCGGCTTGTTGCCGCCAAGCTTCTTTATCCCTTTCACCTTGTTGGAAGGAACAGGCTTGCCTTCAAGGACAGCTCTCGAAGCTGTCAAGTCTTTTGAGATGCTGGAGATGCACTCGATGTGTTGGTTGAGTTCATGTAGGCTCATCTTGGAAAGCTCTGTGATGAACTTACGAGTGTGCGTTGCTGCCTTGAGCAGTTCTGTCGTCTTGTCGTCCATGGTACCTTGTTGGGTGCGGGTTCAGTCTCGAATAAGACCAGATTGGCGTAGTGCCTTGTCCTGGCTAGATTCTAGCATAGTCTTTACCCACTGTGGAGTGTTTTCTTTTATCTGTAACATCACCACAGCGCCCCCAACAACAGCTGCGTGGTTGTTCGCATCTTCCCTCCACCGATATACGCTGCGCACCTTTGTGCCTTCAAGAACCAGAAAGACTTCATCGCCCTTCGGTTGAGGCTGCCCATAACTTCGGTACTGCGTTGGGGACACGGTTCTGTTGTCGTTGCTCGGTCGATGGTGATATCGTCCGCTGTTGTTTCGTTTTGAGTCGTTGTTCGTCATTTATGATTCTATGTGTTGGTTTCCGAAGTGGAATGCACTTGCTCAACCCGCAAGCCGGGTGTGACAATAATCAGACCAGTATGGCCCGCTGGCAAAAGCACTTCCATGAACGTTGTCGATGCGTCGGAAGGATTCGAAACGCCGCCAAGATATCCCGTTCTGTATGACACAAGCACAAGAACATCTCCAGGTTCGAACATCCCAACGGTTGTGCCCATCCATGACTTCACAGCCCATATGGGTGCCGCATGCCCGACGTTCCTAACTAGCTGTCCAGGTACAGGACTGCCAGCTGTAGGAGGCTCTGCATATGGAAGCGTGGAGGTTGTCATGGTCTTATGTGTATACTGTGTAGGTAGATTATGTCGTTTATCCATCATTATCTGTCTCAACCTCTTCCCATACTCGACGGTCGAAGCCCCAGCAAGACCAGTATACGCCGTCGTGTCCCAAAAATGAATAGTGGTCGACGCCCACTTCTGGGCGGTACGCCACGATAAAGCGAAGTATGCTTCGATTATCGACAAAAGCGTACAGCTTCCCAAGCTTCAGCGGTTCCTTATTCACGGAGCTCCTCCCATTCATCAACGTACAGAACGCTCTTATGAATGGTTCCAGCGCTGGTTTGCAAGTACACACACGGACAAGCAAAACCGCCGCCATGTACGCTCAGAACTACTAGTGCAGCCTCGGGATACATTCTGCTCCTGTATAGCTTTCCAGGCTGAAGCCCACCTTCACGCCGAACCATCATGACACCTTCCGCCATTCACCATGGTACATGAACTTGTCGTTCACAGTTCCTCCCAGTCGTCATACCACAAGAACAACTCATATACTTCGCCCATGTTGTCGACAACCCGGCAGTCCGAGTATGTCGGAGCTACCTGATTCACTCTCAACATCAGAAAGAGTTTGCCTATTCTATCTCGTGCCGATGGAGCTTCCTGCTTTATCCTGTACAGCTTGCCTGGAATGTAACGTTTGACATTTGCCTTCATGGCTATTCCTCGACTTCTGCCCAACTGAAGTCATACAGGAAGAACGAACACACGTTTCCCCAGGCATCCAAAAACTCACAATAGGTTCTGCAACTTATGTCGTGGTCTACTGGACTCTGCCATGCGGGGTCATGGCTTATCACACATAGAACAAGAATCGGATAGTCTCCCATATGAACACTTGGTTTCGTAAACCGGTAAAGCTTTCCTGGAACGAACCGACTCATGTTGGTAGCTCCGTCCAGTCTTCAAGCCACATGGATATGGAAGCGATTCTGCCGCTTGGACCAATAGTGAGACACCGGTGATTTTCGTTGTCAACACTACCACACAACACTTTCAGAACCATGACGAACGCTGGCGTCGTGTAGCCCACCGGCTTATAGAGCTTGCCAGGAACAAACGTTGTAAACGCTTTCATGGGTTTATCTCTTTCCAGTCTGCAGCCCACATGACGCTCTCGACGATTCTGCCGCTATTAGTGACAACAAGGCAGCGGAAACGCTCAACCCCCGCCTCTAGCACCTGCAGAACCATGGCAGAGTAGGTGTTCGAATATCGATACAGCCTACCAGGAACAAAATGTGTTACCATTCTCATTTGAGTTCCTGCCAATCGGCGCACAAGATTGTCCAATCGTCATGCCACATTGTTATGGTGCTCACACCGCCGGTTTCTGGGCAAAAGGTTTTGCAACCTGCAGTGTAGATGCTGGGGCCAATATTATGAGTTATTCCATCGATGGACAACAGCAGGCGTACGCTCTTGAGCAAGCTATGTTGGTAAAGCCTGCCAGGAACAAGAAAGCCCTGATGATGCAGCTGCGTGTGGTTTTGCACTTGTCCTGCTACTTTTCTGATTCGAGTTCAACCCAATATTTTGGAGTCAATACAATCCTACGCTCTATCAGCCCGGTACAGCTCAACACCGTTACTTCAACATCAACGCCATAGCGGCTAGGGTCTGAGTCCACCTGAACAACAAAGATAAGATATCCAGGGTTGGTTCTTGGCTGATACAACCTTCCAGGCTTGAAGGTCATGTTCTTCATGGTGTTTCCAGCTCTTCCCACTCGTCATCGCTCCAGATTGGCTGGGGCACAACTCTTCCAATACTGGGAAAGAATGCCAGCACCGACTTCACGCCGTTGCTGTCGGCCTGAAGAATCTCAATCATCATGAAAACCGCCAGCTTGTTGTTTTTGCACTGGTACATCTTACCCACTTCGAAAGCCTTGACGCTCATGGTTCCCTCACAGCTTCTTCCAGCGCGCATCCTCAACATACAGGTCTAGAGTTTCGCATTCTCCTGTGGTCAGCAATACCTTGCAGCGTTGGTAAGCGTATGTTGACTTAGGAGGATACTGGTAAGGCGGAAGCACTTCTAGAATCATGATGGGCGAACGTCCTGGCAGGAGGCCCTCTTTGTGGTAAAGTTTGCCTACTTCGAAGTAATTCACAGCTCCTCCATGTCCTCCAAGTCAGAGCACCATATCGATATACGCTCAACGATGCCACGGCTGGGAAAGAACGCATGACAGCCATTGACATATGGCTTGTTTAGACTGTCATGACCTGCCAGCGCACCCAGCGATATGAGAACGAAACAGATGGAATGGTTGTTTTTGCTCCTGTAGAGCTTCCCTGGTTCTAGCTTCACGTTCTGTGTCTAGTATATCAGCTGCAGCCGTGATTATCAACCATTATTTCATGAGCAAACAACCAACTTGAACACGCTGCTGAGTTCGTGCTCGTAATATCCCCACGTTCGAACAACACCATCACTTTCAAGGAAGTAGTATATGTTGCAACCAAGGCTGCTCTTCCATGGTTCCGAACGCAAGTATACTGAAAACACTTGTGCGTCTGTGTTCCAGTACAGCTTTCCAGGCACAAGCGTATGTCCATGTTGAATACGGACTATTCGAACACCTGGAGCTGTGTGTGCTGTCTTCGAAGACTTCTTCATGAGATGAGCAACCAGTTCTGAGGAACCATGATTTCTAGTTTTGTCGTTCCATCTGTGGCTAGGAAACGGACACACTCAACAACTATAGTTTCTGGTGGGAGACTTACCTCTAGAATGAATATGGTTTCTCCACTCGGGTTGTTTTCTCCAAGATAGTTTTCTCGGTAAAGCCTCCCTGGAATGAACGTTGGTTTTCTTCTCACGGTATCTCTGCTTCCACCCAGTGCTCTGGGTATGCTACGTACGGATAGACACCAGGGCCACCCTGGAGCTCATCAATGGTCAACACTTGCATGAAGTATCTTGCCGAGTAAGGGTCATACTTTGCCGCCGTTACGTTCTCTATGGTGATGGGAACAATCAGCCTGCATGCCATTCCTGGCAGAATGCACCGGTAAAGCTTACCCACAACAAATGATTCGATGCTCATAGTTCGACCCAGTCTTCGAGGTAAAGTTGCAGTGCAAATATTTCCCCGTACTGGTTTATGACTTCAACCACACGCCATCCTCGGTTACTAGGGAACGGATCGTCACTCTTACTCACACTCAAAACGCACACAACCCATTCATAACGCACTGACTCGTACAGCTTCCCTGGGATGAACTCTTTGGCGATGCTTGTGTGTATGTTTGTGTGTTCATGTGATTCGTCTCCACAGAGTTTCATAAGCAAATGCTCTTTGTGCTGTGCTTCCATCTTCCCACAGTATATCCACATATGCCCCATTCGGGGAATCGGACGGCCCACTCTTCAGAACAAACATTACAAAAGGCTGTCCACTTATGGGCACATACACATGTCCTGGAATGAACTTCGTCTTCATACAACCTCAACCCATATCAAGTTGGTAAGAGCAACCCCACGTTCGATCGTAGCGTCGCTAGTACAACAGATAACATCAACCTCGGTAGAGCCGTCGTCATACTGACATTCAACCCTTAGCACGAGAATCATGAATTCCTCTTCATCCTTCGGGTGATACAACCGTCCTGGAATGAACTTCGTCTTCATACAACCTCAACCCATAACAAGTTGGTAAGAGAAACACCCCATTCGACGTAAGCGTCGGAACAGTAGATAACATCAACCTCGGTTGTGCCAGAGTCATCTTCGGGAGAAACCACTCTGAGCACAAGAATCAGAAATTCATCTTCATCCTTCGGGTGATACAACTGACCTGGAACGAACTGAGTTGTCATACAACAAACTCCCACTGTGCCGGATTCACCGAACAACGAATTTCAATCTTGCCGTTAGCTAGCAACACATCGGCGTAAACTAGTCTCGCCCGCCGTGGCTGTGGCGTTCCATCCACAGCGAGGACAAATATTCTGAAGCCACCAGTTTCGGGGCACTCACCTTCCTGTGGCGTCAATCGGTATATATGTCCTGGAACGAGTTGATTCGTCTTCATACTACTAGTCTCCACAAGCATATTGAAAGCCTTGCTCTGTGTTCTATTCCGCCGTGCTCTCGCAGTACGTCAACAACAGCTAATCCGTTGTCGTCGACGGGCGAAAGTACCCGGAGAATGAAGACCCTAACAGGCTGCACGAAGATGTTCGACGAGAACAGCGTGTATATGTGTCCTGGAGTGAACTCTTCTGGTATGCCACGCATCATCCTTCTACCTCTTCCCAGTCTTCATAGAACAGTGGCTCTTCGTCCTGAACTCCATCGCTTCCAAGAAACGTGACAACTGCATGCGAAGCGCTACCGGGCGGATACTGATGCTTGCTTACACCGAGCACGTATATCATCACCCACGTTTCGAAGTAGTCTTGAAGACGCCCAGGCATTATCTTGTAGAGTTTTCCTGGAACGAACTCGGTGACCATGGCTACACTGGCTTCCAGTAGAAGTTCGTGATGTAATGTCTGAGAACATGACGAATCGTGCCGTCTGGCAACAGAACCTTCCGGTAGTTGGAATCAGCTAGCTCTAGAACATAAACAGAATGGAGAACCACGAGTCTGTTGGGTTCGCTAAACTGTGGATGAATCACAAGAAGCTGAATTCCGGATTCAACAATCGCTGTGTGCAGCCCTTTGTTGCATTCTTCGTCGCTCATGACTCGCTCAACTCATTCCACATGCATCGCCTAATATACACCGTCTTGACAAGACCTTGTGCAACCAGGAGGTACCTACACTGGTATTGTATGTGTTCGGGGTTTGACGTATCCCTTGGTGTGTAAACATGCAAAACGTTCAGAACGAAGATAACAACGTCGTGATTCCTGAGCTTGTAGAGTTTCCCCGGAACAAACTGTTCTATGGCCATAGGTCAGAAATCCGAATCCACTGCCAGCCAAAGTGGGTGGTGGAGTATGTTTTTCCGTTCTCGTCCAGGACATCATACCCTCCCAGGGCATTGAACGACAGAATCATTCGAATTTGTGATGTGTTGTAGCTGTTCTGATAGACAGCACCAACAACAAGGAAATCTTTCACGTCGAATCCTTTCACGTCGCAAGCTCTTCCCAGAACTTCCGGACCATTTGTATCTTCATCATCTCGCCCTTGTCGTTGATAACCCAGCACATCGGCAGCCCAGGATTGGAGTATGCAGGGATTATCTCCAGCACAAGGACCGTCCAGGGAAACTCGGTGTTGCCGTAGAGCTTCCCAACCTCGATGCCGGAGTGAGACTGAACCTTCATGAACACAGTATATCAGTTGTGGGGGCGAATATCAACCATTATTCCACCTTGACCCAAACCAGCGGGTGTATTTCCCAAACCCAACCCACTCGTCCATCAGGAAGTAGAACCTTCGGTGACACACGTCTCCCATTGCTGATATAGGAACACTCCAGCAGAAACAGCTGTTTTATCAACACAACTTCCTCCGAGTAGGGTTTCGAAAGGCTGAAGGACACATGAGTATTCCGGCCACCTGCCAGCGTCATGTAGGTTGAGCGAACCACATACAAGCCGGGAGTCAACACAATGCCTCCTACTCTGCCTTGTCCCAGTCAACGTAATACAAGGCCATTCTGGTCACGTTGCCTAGGTGTGTAATGACGCAGCAAACGCTATAGTTTGCTGCGTGGTCCCTGGCGTTGCTGGTTTTTTCTACGGACAACACCATCAGCTTGTTGTGGGTAGGCAGTACGTGAACAGAACCTATGTTGTTCGTCTTGTACAGCTTCCCAGATTCGAACCTCTCGTCCTTCATGAACTCATGTCTCCTGCACAACAGTATAACAGTTCAGGACGTTGTTCATGAGGGTAATGACTTCTTCACCGCAATCGTCCAACAGAACAGCCGCCATCAACGAACTCGGTGATCTACGACCGATACGAGCGCGCAGAAACACGTAGAGCTTCTTGTTGTCGTTGTTCCTGATAAGCATACCAGGCTGTATCCCTTGCATTCTCGGTCGCATGCTCACTGGTCCTTCACTCGCTTGCACTGGTGTAAGTTCATGAGGTATGGAGAAATCTGGCCGTCAGAATCCATCACCTTACACGTATAGGTCGTGTACTTCAGCAAAGTGTGAAGCTCTTCCCAGTGCCTTGGGATGTCATCCAAAACCTTCAAGATGATGAACAGTTCTCGGGACTGCACCACAGTGCCGTTAGGACCGATTGTAGAGCCTCTCCATTCCCACAACTCTCCGGGTATGGGTGCTTGCTTACTCATTCTGTTCCCTCACCGCTTCGGAAACAAGACTACAACAGCCGATCCCGGTACCAACTTCTATGGAGAAAACTCCAACCCTGCCTGCGAGTGTGAGGATTTTGCACCGATAGCGGCCCCATTCTTCCACCTTCAATTCCAAGACAAGAAAGATGAAGGTGGTTTCGCCGTCTTCATCTTCGAACCATTTCCACAGTTCTCCTGGTTCTGGCTTCGTGGCACTCATCGCCCAAACACTTCAACTTCCGCAAGGTTGAGCACTCGGTCATCAGCTCCGAGCCTTCCCATTCTCAGGAGATTGATTCGAACATATCGAGCAGTTCCAGAGACTTCGTGAGTGCTGGGATACACAGGAGGGTCGACGTTTTCCGCAACCCTGGTCCACACCACACCATCAAGCGACACTTCGACAACATAGTTCTCGTTGGAATATGAGAACCGCAAGGGACGGACAGGCCAGCCAACACGGTTCCACACGTTGACCCTTGTGATGGTTCTCTCGGAGCCTAGGTCAACACGAACCCAGGGAGCAATATCATCTCCACCCCGAGCCGTCTCGATCCAGTTGGTTCGAACACCATCGAACGCAAGGTTTGCAGGGTACAGATCAAACGTTCCACCGTTGCAAGTCACGTCCGGACGAGCACTTTCCGAACACGAGCTCAGCAAGGCCGGTCTTCCTCGGCTCAACAGCACCGAAGCAGGAGTTGCATCGACCGCAACCACATCGGGAGAAGCATCCGAAGAAGCTTCCGGCGCTGCATCCACAACAGCAACCGAGCCTTCGTCGGTTGCCACATCCGTTGCAGCGTCACGGCCACCTTCAGCAGCAGCCTCCACATCGAACACAGAGGCGTCAGGAGAGGAAGCGTCGCCAGCGTCGACCATCGCATCGACAACATCGACGGAAGCCTCTGCCGTGTCTCCTGGAACGTCCTGAGCGGTGTCTTGAGTCACCACGTCAGCAGGAACGGGAGTGCCGGTGTCGGGAGCAGCTTCGGGCGAAGCATCCCGAACGACGGGAACGCTGGTCTCGTTGCCACCGTCGGCAACAACGGGAGCGCTGTCTTGATCGATGGTTGGGCGAGCATCCTCGAAAGGCGGTTCCATCTCTGTGCCACAACCCACCATGAGGGCCGTGAGAACCAGGAAAGAAAAGCGAGTTCGGAGGTTCATGTCTGTGTTTCCTTTTGGACTGTGTTCTTCTGTGTCTCAGCTACAGATACAGTATACCAAAACCGGCCTGCAAACACAAGGAATATTCTATCTGCTAGATTCCAGGCAGAACCTCATCGAACTCATTGTAATGCACCAACCACCAAGCCCTTCTGCCGGTTCCGTCCACGTAATGCAGCCATACTTTATCTATGTTCGGTCCATCGTCGTAAAACCCATCATGAGGAGGCTCTGTTGCAAGTAGGAACACAACCAAGCTTGTTTCCTTGTGCTGATAGAGTTTCCCTGGAACGAAAGAGTTAGCCATCGAGTTTCTTCCAGTAATCGTTTCTCAGAATGTTGTCGAAGACATAGCCATCCTGGCTGAGAACCCGAATCCCAGTTTCGCAAGTGTAACCGTTATAGGGGCGGGTAACCTCAAGAACAAGTATTCTTATGAAAGGTATTTGGTGATGCACGTACAAGCACCCAGGCTCGAACATGTCGATGATATAGCTTGACTTGCTGTTATTCACTGCATTCTTCCCAGTTGTGTGCATAGGCGGTGTATTTGCTGACGTGGCCCAGATGGTCCATGACCCTCAGCGTGTACGCAACAGCTCCGAATTCAAGGCTGCCGCTCGTTGCAACGTGAGTGCTGAGCACTTCCAAAACAAAAAAGAAGTGCTGCGAAACAAACTCTCGTCTATAAAGCTTTCCCGCCTCAAACTTATCAGCTCGACGCTTTCTGTTATTCACCGACTTCAACCCAGTCTTTCATGGCTAGCGCTCTGTAGAACATCCGTCCATCAGATGCTAGCACCTTCACTGTAGCACACCAATCTCCATTTCCCGCCCAGTATTCGTAATCGAACCCATAAACGTAGATAATCTCGGTGTCCCATACGGGAGTGACACTCAGATACAGTTTTCCTGGAATGAACTTAGAGACTGGCTTGCCTTTACTCACTGCACTCCTCCCACTCTGCACAGTACACTGTCCATAGTTGTATGCGACCACTAGCATCCAACACTCGAATGGTTGTGTGCTGGTGGTGATGCCATTCTATCCCCAAGACCATGCCTACAGAACGCTGTGGCAGTCTAGACCATGGACGAACGCACCTATACAACTTTCCTACTTGAAAAACCGGTGACTGTTGTTGTTTGCTGTTCGGGTCCATGACTATGCCACTTCTATCCAACTTGATGGCCTGAAGAGCTTTCCTGGCTGGAGCTCTTCCATCACTCCACCAACATCCAGTCGCTATGTAAAACAGTTCCAGTGTGGAAAACACCATAGCAATCTATGCAACGTACAAGGGTTGTGAGCCGTCCGTCGCTCCGAAGACTGCTAACATGCGCAGAGAGAATGATAATAAGCTCACCACCATCTGAGAGTTTCTTGTAGAGCTTTCCTGCCTCGAACTGTTCAACATTCATGACGTTTCCACAAGCTCCCAGTTGTGCAATGTCAAGTAAGACCAACGGACAGTGCTATCTGGCAGGACTACCTGGGCCATCCAAACTGAGCTATCTTGATATGTTCGTGTGTCCACCGCCAAAACCATGTAGATGACATGACCCGTGTTCTTGTACACGTCATGGTTATCGATAACCAGTCTGTAAAGCTTTCCTACCTCAAACCGTTCAACGCTCATTTTGCTACTCTCCAGTGCATCCTGTCGAAGTAAGCTTCCTCCACTGTGCCATCCTCCCAGAGAACTCGACAGAGCCAATATGTTCTGGTTCCATCGTTGTAACTTGACAACGCCTCCAGAAGCACAAACAGCCCGGTCCTGTAACCTCCCCTAACAGTTGGTTCAGACTTGTATGCGCTCCCAACCTTGAAAGGGCACGACTTGCTCATTCCAGTGCCATCCAATAAGGTGCCATCATATACCGGCGCTGCACAACACACTCCTCATCCAGAAGGTGACAGTCCCACGCTACACCTAAGCCGAACTCGATGTAGTTCGTGTTCACAGACAACACCAAAACAACTTGTTTGTTGTTTGTGTACAGTTTTCCCTCTTCGAAAGGGCACTCGACACTCATGATAGTTTCTCAAAGGCAGCTTTTCGGAGTGCCCAGTTCTTCACTTCGCCATCTTGATGCAGAAACACCACAGCGCTGTGAGTTTCGTCATTTTCATAGTCGTGTTCCTGAATCTCCAGAACGAACACAACAGCTCCGTTGTAGATGGAACGATACGCTTGCCCGACTTCGAACTTTTCAACTGCCACTGACAATCTCCCAGCGGTCTGAAACAATTCCTATCGTGTGAACTTCAGCATCCGGGTATATCACGACGCATGTACGCCCTGATATGGCCCCGTCAAACACATATGATTGGTGGTGTATCTTCAACAACACAACTGTGAGCCCCGGCACAGCCTTGCACCGCAAAAGGTCTCCTGGCTTCATGTTGGTTCACAACGCACCCAACGAGCGTTTCGAAGAATCATGGATTTAGGCTTGTTGGTTGCCATGTCGTCAACATCGCAAGCAATCACTTCTGTGACTTGCTTATAGCCATACTTGTCGTGAGATGGCACGGTTTCGTATAGGTCGTAGTAGCCGTTGTTGCCACCGCCGTCCCACCTACTATACTTGACCGACGAGCGTAGGTCGTGGTTTGTTGCCTTCACTTCCACAACGAAGATGATGGTACCAGCCAGTATGTTTCTGGTTTCGCTGGCAACACAGCGATAGATTTTTCCAGCTTCAAACTCAGTGTACATCATAGTGTCATGCCGTCAGTAGTTGCAGTACAAGAACAACAGGGTTTCGATTCTGACTCTCTTGGCTTTTCTGTACTTGTAGCGTTCGAGTGCTCTTCTGGATGTCACGGGTTCAACTCCTGGATACGTTCTGCATAGAACGATTGAAGGGGTTCAGAGATTCCTCTCCACATGCTGTCTTTCGGCATCAAGGTTTGTCCTGGCTGCCCGATGTTGTCAACGTCGATATGCTGCCCTCTTCTTGCACGCTTTCCAACCATGAGCACAGGGGCGCAAGGCTTGGCGTTGGAAAGCGCCCGCAAGTGCTTCAACACCGTTGACTCGGCGAGTTGGCAGCGCTCCGCACACAACCGCACGTTGATGATGGCCATGAGCGGCTGCTCGTTGATGTAGTTGATGACCCCAGCCATTCCGGGCGTTGCACGAAGAGAAGGCTTCACCTTCTTGTGCTTCTTGGGCTGCTTGACTTTCGAAGCTTCCACGAACTGAGTCACGAACAGAACCCAGTTGATGATGGTCTGGGAGTTGATGGTGCCTTGGTGCTGGCGAAACTCGATGGTCCCGTGTGTGTGCAGGGATTGCAAGTTCACCTTGAAGTATCGGTAATTGTCGGCGCTGTATGACGAACGCCTTGGGATAAGCTCTTCTTTGGTCTCGGCTTCCGGATTCCAGATAAGCGTGCCGAGCGCTTGACAGAACTCGTTTACGTCACCCCTTCTGTTGGGTGTGAACATCTTGTCGATCTTGTCTTCGAACTCTTCGTAACGGCGGAAAACTCTCTTCACGTCTTCAACCGTGAGTTCGCTGGCATCCACATGCACATGGAAACCACAGGTAGGGTTCACCCTGCATCCAAGGGCCTGCAAGGCGAGAGCAATCCTACGAACGGTCTTGATGTCTTCAGGGTTGGTAGTGTCCAGAATGGGGGACACAAGCTCGTAGTCATAGAACTGGTCAGACACGTAGTCGGTTGGGTCAGCATCGGGCTCATAGTTGATTGAGCCGTCTTCGGTAAGCCTCCAATAAGGCTTAGCCTTGCACTTGGGCTCGCCAGGACGAACATCGAAGCCTTGCGCCTTCAATGCGTTGCATAGCTGTGCGTTATGCAGCCTGTCCGAGTAGAACTCCAGTTCGATGCCGAATCTCATGCAACCAGTATACCATCGCAGCTCAGCAATTTCAACGGTTATTCCGTGTGCAAGAACCCTATGGATTATCGCAGGGGTCAGCACTAACAGGCTTGAGGATGCACTCAACGTTCTCCCAGTCCCATACATCCAAGTAACCAATGAACGCATTCGCCGTCAACAGCCTCACGGTGCTATAACGGATGCCCGTTTCAACAACAACGTGCTCTAGAAGAAGCACTTGTTCTCCAACGCCAACCCACACTCTACACTCGTCCAAGACGTTCCCGCTGGTTCTGTACAGGCTTATACCTTGGGTTGTTTCACACAGTGTGCCGCTGGATATCATGAGCATTTGATAGTTATACAGCATGGCTGTTCCCAACGTCAAAACCACAGTAAAAAGCATTGGCGTTGTAGAAGCGCCGGACAACGAAAACGAATCCCCAACGCTGTTCGTTGTCGAGGTTGGGTCAAGGTTCGAGAACGCTGCAACGTTCAATGGTGTGTCAACCTTCAACGGCAACGCAACGTTCAATGCTGCTTCAGTGTTCAGTGGGAGCATCAACGGTCGGTTGAGTCCTGTGTTCTTGACAGGGAGTTATAGCATCCCTTCGGGTTCCGTCAACAACTACGTGTACTTCGTGTCAGCTTCAAGCACCACAACAATAACACTGAGTTCTGGCAGTCATGGAGACCACTGCTATATCAAGAGGATTGATGGCAGCGGGAACACGTTGACGCTTTCTGGTGCTGCAGGGTACTTGATTGACAGGCAGACAACGCAACCAATAAACACAGAGAACACCAGCGTTCATGTGTCGTTCTTCGCTGGAGGATGGTGGATCATATGACGTACATAGCAAATAAAGTGGGTCCAACCGAAGCTTCGGCATCCCTGTCGGTTATCGGCACAATCAAGTTCGACACAGGGAACACCAACACTGGCTCACTCACGGCCAACACAGCATGGACAGGCAGCTGGACAGACACAGCGGGATACGCACAGATTGTCACGTCCTTCAAGGCCGATCAAGTTGGTAAGTTCAGGATGCAGTTCTCCACAGACTCCAGCACTGTTGACCGTGATATTGGACCATATGTGCTGGCGGCAAATACTGACTCTCCACAGCCGCTTGTTCCCATCCGAAGGTACTACCGGGCCTTGTTCGAGAACAGCTCTAGTAATGCCTCCACGCTCCGTATAGAGACTGTTCTGAGACACACTCCAGGCTTGTTCCAGACAAGGGTCACAGACACGGTAACCAACCTAAGCACAACCACGCTCAACCGTTCTGTGCTGTTCGGTTCAGAAGACAATGGTGTGACGTACAACAACGTGGGTGTTGATGAAGACAAGCACCTGCGCATAGCCATACCAGAGACAGCCTTCAATGAGATGTTGGTTGGAAGTCTAACGCCCGTTATTCAGATAGCAGCTCCATATGGACTGTTGTCAACAGATGTTGAGACATTCACTTCAGGCAGCAGCTCAACAGCCACAGCCAGCGGAAGCATGTTCAACTGCACGGTGGGAACCGGTGTTGGAGACTACTCTGTTATTCGTTCGAAGAGACTGTTGTCGTACAAGGCCGGGAATGGTATTCGTGGAAGACTAACCGCCATGTTTCCTTCTGGTCCTGTTGCCAACTCTCTTCAAGCTGCAGGTATGTTCACCAACCTTGACGGGTTGTTCTTCGGGTATAACGGCGACGGTTTTGGTATCACAAGGCGTATTGCTGGTGCTTGCAAGATTGTCCGTCTGACGCTTACAAACGGGGCAACAGCGAGCGAGACACTCACCGTCAAGCTCAATGACATCAACTACTCAGTGGCCGTTGTGTCGGGTACCTCGGGCTCTGTAGCTAATCAAATAGCTGCTTCGTCTTCTGTGTTCACAGCATGGAGCGGTTCAAATGGTCCAACCTCGAACCTTGCTTCGCTAACCTTCGTGCAAGCAACACCAGCACAAGCTACAGGTGTGTTCTCAATAACCTCAACGGGAACAACAACTGGCTCTTTCACTGTGCTATCAGAGGGAGCGGCCAACAACAACACCAGCGGCTATGTCTCGCAGAGCTCTTGGAACGTTGACAGGATGGACGGAACATACACGGCATACAACCCTTCAGGTATGTTGCTTGACCCAACCAAGCTGAACATATATGAAATCGTGTACCCCTACCTCGGAGCAGGAACTATCCAGTTCCGTATCATGACGAACAGCGGAAGCTTCACAACCGTTCACAAGATCGAATATCCCAACAACAACACAATCCCTTCTCAACAGAACCCATGCTTCAGGTTGGGTTGGTTCGCTGCTTCACTCGGAAGCACAACAGCCATGACTGTCAAGGGCGCAAGTGCTGGTGGGTTCATTGAAGGTGAAGAGAAGAGCCTTCGCAACCCATATGCCATTGACACTACCTTTACAGCAACGACCTCAGAGCAAGTAGCACTGGCCATACGTGTTCGTTCGGAATTCCAGGGCAAAAACTGTCTTCGTGAAGTCCTTGGTTCTCTGTTGTCGTGCGCAACGGAAACGGCCAACAGAGTCGTTCGTGTGAGGATCTACAGCAACCCATCTCTTGCTGGTTCTCCTGTGTGGCAGTACGTTGACCAAAACAACAGCTGTGTGGAGTATGCCTCAACTGCAGGCGTAACCATCGCAGCTGGAAGTAGAATCCTTGCAAGCATCTCTGTTCCTTCAGGAGCTCCTGGCTCTATTGACCTTGAGAAGCTCGACATGAGAGTACCACCAGGACAACTGATGGTCATATCCGTGCAGGCTGCCTCTAACACGGCTGTGTGCGTAATATCGAAGAACTGGGTTGAGCTGTAATAGGCACCCTTGTTGGTTCATCCTGGGAATCTGCTAGCCAGTGGAACATTACCAGAGAGGGGTTTGCTGAGGGGTTGGGGTAAGGTAATATAAGAGCACTCATAGCGCATATACCTTGATTATAGAGGGAAGGTATGGTAGAGTTGCTCTATGAGTTCAACGTCAAGCACAGAACAGCATGAATCATCAGGAGGCATCTCCATGCAATCGGATGAAAGCCTACAAGAGATTATGAAGAGGTATCGGTCTTTACACGGGAAGCTGTATGACCTTACGGGTAGGAAGCTGGTATACCTTTACCAAAGCCAAGGCAACTCTCTGTCAAGTACGTACCATGGAACATATCCAATCGCCGGAGCATACGGCGAGGGACTTGTTGTGCTTGTGCGTACCGAGTTGGTTTCTGTTACTACTGGAGGCTACGTTGTTGGGATGGTCTTCCTGGACTCGAACGGACATCTAACACATTCGTTTATAGTACCCCACTCTTCGTATCTGCTTGACAAGCTTGAAGTGTGCGTTCATGGGGAAGCACTAGAATCATGCATGATATCATGACGGCTGGAGCAGAAACGATACCTCTTGGTTGGAAGGGGTCTTATTACGCCAACATTCAGAAGTATGTTGTGGGACAGCCTGTGAGGTTGGAAGTATGCAGTGCGTACAAGGCCCATGAGTGTTTGTTGCATGCTCTCGCATGGAGAACGGAGGTACTGCATCTGACCCGTGCTCACGGGCGCTATCTCTTGTTGAATGCTGGAGTGTACTTGGTTGTGGACGTTCATCCTGTGGAGAAACTAACCAGTGATGATGGGATGTACCGAGTGACGTTGCTGAGCGGTTCTGGGGAATTGTATTACCGGTTCATGACCGGCTGGGAGTTGAACGTTTCGAACGTTGTGAAAGATAATCCTTGACTTCAGGATATTCCAGCGGTAAAACATATCCATGGCACTGATACCTTTGATGATTCTGGTGTTCTGCACGATCATTCTGGTTCGGAAGGATCTTGCCGTTGAACCTTTCTACACCCGCCACTAGGAGACACTCTCACATGACCGACCATCCGTTTGCAAGGCCACAAGCATCGCTTCGAACGTTCTTTCTGTTGTACCTTCCTCAATTGTTGAAGTTCTGGAAGCTGTGGGTTGCTGCGTTTACGAGACAGCCCTTCAAGATGAGACTAGATGACAAGGGCACGGTCTTCTTGCTTTCCGGTGTTGACTTGCTGTTGGAAGCGGTCATCAACACGATGTATGTGTTTGTGCTTGCCGACATGGCAGCTGCGTTGTATTCAGGAGCGTGGTGGGTGTTGATTGTTGGCCCGCTTGTTGTTATCTCGACGTTGAGAGTCCAGTTCAAGGACTATGAGGATGCTCTAGAGTTCGCATACCGTCAGTACGTGAGCAGCTCTGTGGTGAAACCAACGCTCATGACAACGAAAGAGGCAGAAGAGATTCATACTGTTGTGTGTCCTCCAGGGTATTGGGTCAGTCATACTTACCCAGCAGCAGAACAGCTTCCACCAGAAGACAGTTCTACGCCCGAACCCAAGGAGTAATACATCATGTCACACAAGGGTATAGCGGCACACTACAAGTGTGCCCGTTGTTCGAACAAGTTCTCTATCGAGGCAGGCAGCTTCCACAACCCAAGGTGTACCTTGTGCGAAAGCGTGTATGTGGAATGGCTGAACTTCGAGCAGTATGTGAAGCAGTGGGGTCCAAGCAACCTTCCAGGAGTTCACAAGAACACCTTCATCACAGTTCAACCAACGCTAATGTCTGATGGGAATATCGCAGATAGAAAGCATTCCTGAGTCAAACTCCCAGTGACAGTTCCTGCACAGCACAAGGACGTTGTCTGGATGGTTTACTTCTTTCACCGCTGTCTCTAGAGGGAACTCACAGATGGCTTGCAAGTGAGCCAACTCAACATGTTTGTCATAGCCACAGTTCTGGCAAGGAAGCGAACACAACCTCTTGTTCCACTGTCTGTTTAGCTCTCTCACTTTGTCTCCAACAGACTTAGGTCTTAGAGAACCCTTCAGTCTAAGACTGTACTCCAGCGATGATAGAGTCATGTGTTCGTAGTCTTGCCGCTTCATGATGACATCTACATAACACCAGAGAACAATGAAGTCTAAGAGTTCAAGTCCCAAGAAGCAGAAGAACAGATACACTCTCATTGTGTGTTCTCACGTTGTTACCGAACAACACGACCCGCTGCTGTATCGATATGCTTCAACATACACACAAGCACAGCAGGTTGTGAAAGAACACGGAATCCCACAGACCTTCGTGTTTGACTGGGTTGATGACGAACTCGTGAAGTTCGTTCTGTGGCTGGCGGCAGAACACCTTGATGGAAGGATAAAGGGCAACCCACCTTCAACATGGTCGTTCAACGGCAACAACACACCAACAACACAGAAGGCGGCCAAACGCTTGGAAGCGTGGATTTCTCTCGTGTCTTGATAGCTATGAAGCAGAGGCTTCGTATATCTTGAAGTTCGGAAAGCTTCACACGCTGAAAGAAAGTGCTCTCCTGTGGTCTGGCATGCCCACAACAGAATCCTTCAGTGGCTACGATATCATTCTTGCCCTTGAAACAGGCACTCTTCTGCTCGTTCTTGAAAAACATCTCGGCGTGCATGAAGATATGTGGTTTAGAGTTGTCACTCCCGATGCTATAGTAGGGTTCGTTTACTCGCCTATATGGCATAGCGAACTCACAGTGTTCGAAGAACTAGGAGAACAACAAACCAATGACAACCACAACAACACAGAACCCACATGACGCAGAATATCTAAAGCTCCTGGAAGACGTTCTAGAGAACGGAGAGTATCAGACGACCAGAGCTGTGCTCAAGTCAACAGGACGCCCTGTTGGAGCGTATACGGTCTTTGGGAGGCAATCTAGATTCAATCTCAGGAAGGGCTTTCCTATCCTGACAACCAAGCAAGTTCCATTCCGACTTGTGGCTTCCGAACTCTTATGGTTCCTTTCTGGAAGCAGCGATGTGAAGAAGCTGCAAGAACAGAACAACCACATCTGGGATGAATGGGCCACAAAAGAACAGTGTGCGAAGTTCGGAAGGGAAGAGGGAGACCTTGGACCCGTCTATGGCCCGTTGTGGAGGAAGTGGGATACAGGCAAACCACAATACAGAAATCCTCAAAACTTTGTCTTCGAGCCAGGAAGCGCAACGCTTGTAACTGACATGACAGAAGAAGAAGTTGAAAGGTTGGAAAAATCCAATGAATTCATGCAGTCGCCATGGACAATCGACCAAATCGCCAACGTTATTCAGCAGATAAAGACCAGTCCAACATCGAGGAGACTGATTGTCTCGGGCTGGAATCCTGCAACCTGCGATAAGGTCAGTCTTCCTCCATGCCACACGATGTTCCAGTTCAAGGTAACACACGACAACACAAGGTTGAGCTGTCAGCTGTATCAGAGGAGCGGGGATATTTTCCTAGGAATTCCGTTCAACATAGCGAGCTATGCCTTGCTGACGCACATGGTTGCTCAGGCAGCAGGTCTTGAAGTTGGAGAGTTCATTCACACCTTCGGAGACCTGCACGTTTATGAAAACCATGTCGAGCAAGCAAAAGAACAGTTGAGCAGAGCATCATCATCATTCTCGCCGCCAACACTCGTGCTTGACCCAACCATCAAGAACATTGACGACTTCAAGCTGGAACACTTGAAACTCCAGGACTATCAATCACACCCAGCAATCAAGGGAGAAGTAGCAGTATGAAACCAGAATATCTCAAGCTGTTTGACTTTCTAATGGAAATTATGCTCCAAGAGTGTGGAGATGGCGACGCTTGGGTGTACTGCAAATATACCGACGTTGATGATATGGCGGCTGCATTCGAGAAGTACCTTGCAGAAAACATAAGACCCCATAATTTGAGCCGCTATCCTTCACGGAAAGAAGGTGAATACCTGTTTTCCGATGGTTGCAACGAAAATGTCGTGTTCACGAAACACTTGGACGACCCTTGTCCTACTTGGGTGTCAGTGAAGGTTGTGTTGTGACAAATGCACGAGTAGCGGTCTAGCAAATATTCCTTGGCTTCGAATATTCTCCATGGTAAGGTGATTGCAGTCAACGCAACTCCTAACTCAGGAAGAGACACACACAAGCGATGTCAAGCACACTAACTAACAAGCTCAGAGCTCTGAAGGCCATGTATCAACTGGCAAGAACAGCCTTGGTTGCACCAGAACAGAAGCCGCTGGCAGAACCAAAGTCAACGGATCAGTGTTGGGTTTCCGATTGCGAAGACTGTCAAAAGCTCCGGAGACCATGCTGTTCTTATCATGACTTGCCTTGTCATGAGTGCAGAGCACAAGCGAAGCCGTGTTCGTACGTGTACGGTTGTTCAACCCTTGCAGACAAGGACTGCGGAGAGCCTCAGTGACTCAACGTGCCAAGAAGGCCGTCAAACCCGGAATGCTCATAATCCATCACAAGTGGGCAGAAAAGGGTTACGTTCCTGTGTTTGTGTTGTCGGCCAAGGCATATGACAGTGCGCATGGGCCTACAGTTGCAACCTATGAAGGCCATAGCTGTGATTTCTGGACGTACCAGCTATACGTTGATAAAACCGGTACCATTCATATCAGGGACGCTTACTGGTGCAGTTGTTGCCTCGATGTGTTGGGTGAGTAAGTCATGAATGCAAAGAAGAACATCACTCCTGGAATGCTTGTACGCTTGATAACTGGCAGACACGATGTCAAAAACATGGTGCTGTTCGTTGTGGAAGCACACCCTTTTGTATGCATCGATGCAGCACCTCATAGCCCCGATGTGGAAATTGTAGTCGTTCGTCCAGATGGTACAGCAATAGGTGGGAACGCTTGTTCTTGTTGCATCGAAGTGTTGAATGACTAAGTCATGAAGAAGCTGAAGCAGAACATCCAACCAGGAATGCTTATACGTCATCGTACGCAGGATCCGACCGTTCTGCCGACCGTTCTGCTTGTCTTGGAGATTGTGCCCCGACGGCACCATGCGGCCCACCGCCTACACGACTGTGACGCACTCATACATTACATGTATGCTGGGGAAGACGTCACCAGCCTCGATGATGGCTACATCTGCACCTGCTGCTACGAAGTGTTGAGGTAGTAAAGAATGGACATGAAACAGAACCTCAAAGCAGGGATGCTTATACGCCACCGTGTGTATCGCCACCTGTCCGTTTTGCTTCTTGTGAAGATTGAGAATCGACGAAACCATTCGTCCCAACACCCACACACCGCCGATGCTTGGGTCCAATACATGTACGCTGGGGACGATGGAGTGAACATCTACGACAGTTACATCTGCACCTGTTGCTATGAAGTGTTGAGCGAGTAAATAAGATGAAAAGAAAACCGAGTTTCAAGCCTGGAATGCTTGTCCGATACATTGGAAGAACGCCGACTTCGATTACAGGCATGCTTCTAGAAGTAAGAGACTACATTGCCGACGACTACTCGTCCAAACACTTCTCGGACGTATACGTGCATATCCTTGACCGTAACGGTAACGTGCTTGATGGCTGCTCATGTTCTTGTTCTAGTTGCTGGGAAACTGTAGCAGAATAACAACATGAAAAAAGACTTCGTTGTAACACCAGGAATGGTGCTCAGGGTTCGCAGGAAACCCTACTACAGAGCCTTGATGTTCGACGCCAATGGTACACATATCAGGCGTTTGGATGACGGCGAATTGGTCACCGTTCTTCGGTATGTCGAGCGTGGCAGGGCACAGAGCCATATAGCTGTGATTGCCAGCGATTGTTCTGTTGGTTTTCTGTGGTGGGAACGAGAAGCTTTCGAAGCGTCGGAATATTCCTTGACACCCTAAATCCTGACTGATAGGATGCTAGCATGGAATACACTGGAGCTCTGAAGCTGGGCGCTCTGTACAGACGGACCGGTCGAGACAGCTTGCTGTTGTTCGATTATGCGTCCAACCTGAACCAACAAGAAAATCACTTGCAATGTAGCCTAAGACAAAAGCTTTCGCACGGCACTGTTGTGGTGGTTTTCTATGTGGAGGAAGTGAGTGGTTCAAACTCGTTCAAGGTGTCGTTGCTGTTGCCTGACGGCACGCTTGGAACGTTGTGGCAAACCTACCTCAAGAGAGACGACTGGGAACAGGTTGGAGAATAGCTGGTGAAAACCTCAGAGTTACAGCCCGGTTCGATGTATCGATACACTGGCCCGATCAGTTTCATTCATACAATACGCACACAGTCAATACCCACGTCTATAAGTGCCGTAGTTAGCGCAGGAGAGTTCGGAACACTTCACAAGGGTGATGTTGTGCTGGTTCTGGAGCTTCAAGCGACTGAACTGGTCGGAGTGAGAATTCTCAGTGCGGAAGGAATCTCGTCTTGGGTGTGGCATGAGTGTGACTGGGAGCAAGTATCGACATGATTACAAGCTTCGTTCCGGGGAAACTATACAAGCTAAACGACGATGGAATAACCCTTTTTGACTTCTACGTCAACATGAACAAGACCGCCACTGTGCTTGAATGCATGTTGAAACGCAGGATACGGAAAACAGAAGTGGTTGCGTGTGTCCGAGTAGAACCGGTTACAAACCATGATGGGGAAATATATGACAAGTTGTCATTCCTGCTGGGAGATGGTGTGCTTGGAACGCTGTGGAACTTGGGACAGGTTTGTTACTTGTTTGAAGAAGTAGAGGAGTAAGACAATGACGGACATACAACTAGTTCCGATGGTTTTCCCTGTTGTGGGAAAGTTGTATCGATACAAGCGTGGCGGCACTGCGCTGTTTGACTATGTTTCAAACCAAAACAGTACCATGAGGCATGCTCTAAGCAACCCACTTGATTACAGTCCGGCTCCGGGTGACATTGTGCTGTGTGTGAGGCTTGCAACGGAAGAGAGTGTATTTGGCGCAGAAACTCGTGTGTCGTTTTTGTGTGGGAATGGTGTGTGGGGAACACGGTGGGTAAACTCTGACTTTTTCCAAATCTACGAGTTAGTGGAATGATTCATGAAACACGTTCCCTTTCTGGAGTTGCAACCTGGGATGGTTCTTCGGTTTTTGCCCGACCATATTCGGAGAAACTACTGGCGCTATGATGGCGAACAGAAGTTCGCAGAGTGCCGCCCGTATAAGGGCGAGCTAGTTGTTGTTATGCCACAAACGAGAAGTCTAGGCGGCAGCCAGATTTGTGTCATCAGCAGTCATTGCATCCCGGTTCGAGTCGACTACTACAGCTTCGAATGGGAACTGGCAGAGGAGTAAGGCGCTATGGATCCACGAGACTGCACGATCGGTTCGCTCTTGGTCCGCACGGAATGGTACACAAGGTATCTCCGAGTTGAAACCGACTATATGTCTGACCAACTGCTAGAAGTTTGGAAAAACGACGTGGTGATGATTCTTCGGTTCTCAGATGAAGACTGCACCAGCAACACACTTGTGCTTCATCACTCGGGCGTTGTGGGCTGGATATCGTTCTACTCCGAAGAGTGGAGAAAGCTGAGCTAGTCATGACATATTCGTTGATTCCGCCAGAAACGCTGATTCCCGGAAAGCTTCTGAAGTACAAGACAAACAAAACGACGTTTCTCTTTGGGACGACCTTCCCAGGAGGTTACAGGCACGTTTGCGCCGGTGAAGTTTTCTTACTCGTTCGCCTTGAAGGTTACTCGATTGAGTTGCTGTCACCTGACGGCCACATGGGCTATATGGGATGGGATTCACGGTGCTGGGAGATTATTCCTTGAAATAGACCACGCCAACTGCTATACTGTGGTCTATGAGCAAAGGTCCGTCAACTCCTGAGCCTGGAACAGTGCTGCGCTACGTGTACAGTGACCTGTACTCAACCTATGTGCATTTGCTAGCAAACTCACGACCGGTTTACAGTGGTGAACTTGTCTTTGTTTTGGCGGGGGTTTATAACAATGACAAGAGTGTGTTGTGCAAGTGTGCTCTGGCCGACGGAACTGTTGGGTCATTCTGGTATGACGCTTCCGAATGGGAAAAAATTGAGCAATGAACGAGCACATGGTTGAGTCTGTTGTTGGCACGCTCATGCGTCGAACAGAAGAATGTACAAGAACCCTTCGAGCAGGGCCGTCACACTATTACAAGGGAGATGTGGTTGTGAGACAAGGTGATGTTGTTATGCTTGTAGGCAACCCACACGTACTTTCCAGATATGTTCGAGTCGTGCATGCGTCTGGAGCTGTTGGGTATGTGTATTTCGCTGCTAACGAATGGGAGTTGGTACCATGAACAGAATGCCGTTGAAGCGAGCCATGACCGTCCAGGCAGGCACCGTGCTCGTGCTTGTGGTTCCATACAGCCTCACGTTTTTCTCGCATCGTGCATTGTACGGCCAGGACTACAAAGACAGGAATCGACGAATACACAGTAAAGACACGGTGGTTCTGCTGGAAGAACACCGGTTCGAAAGTACAGCGCCCATCATGCCGACACGAGTTCATGTGCTTCATCAGTCGGGTGATATGGGGTTCATCGTGCTAAGCCCAAACGAATGGGAGATGATCCAGTGAGCGAACAACTTCAAGACATAACGGCAAAACTTGACATGCAAAAGCTTTGTCAGGGCGACATGATTCAGAACTCCCACCAGCAATATAGCTGGCCATTGCATGAAGTTGACCCAACGTCACACAATGGCGAATATCTTCTGCAAATGAGAAACACGGAGCTAGCTCGACCTGGAGACGTGGTATTGTTGTTGCGTAAGTTTTTTTATGCGACCCGCACCCGAGAATCAGACATGTGGTATGTTCTGACATGCCATGGAGATGTCGGCATCATGCATGTGAACCCAAACTGGTGGAAGCTGGTGGAGTCATGAAGGAATTCAAGCCTGGAGACTTGGTGGTAAAGACAGCCGAGAACTCACAATGGCTATGGACCATAGATGGTCACAACACACTGTCCCAGGAAAGATTGCAAGCAGGCGTCGTAGCACTCTTGTTGTCGAAGATGGACAGCAGTGATTCCCCAGCGAGCCTGTATGATTGGTTGTGCCTGACTTCAACGGGTATTGTCGGGGTAATTGCTGTAAGATATGATTGTTGGAAGGCAGCGTCTTCGACATGAGCAATGATCCACCGGCACGGTTCCAGCCCGGAAAGTTGCTGGCACGAAGCAGGAAGTTTCCTGGAAGGCTTCGTTACGTTCACAACGTGTCGGAATCACCCGGAGCATTCAGTTCAGCGCCTCTGTTTGAAGGCGATGTTGTTTTTGTCATCGGTGATGCCAGAGCGTATGAAGGCAGGAATGGAGATGGCGTGTATGGCAGCTATCGAGCAACCATTCTGTTTCCTGAGACTGGAACTGTAGGCGAAGTGAACATGTATCTGGAAGAGTGGGACGACGTACCGTCGGAATGCCTGGATATATCCACGCAGAATAATGGTTGAGATTCAGCCCTGTCCATGGTATTCTAGTAACATGAAGAGCGAAACGGAAGACGGGTCGGTGGACTTCTCGATGTTCGAGAGCGACCCTGTGTTTCATGAGAGGCTCGAACAGTCTCGGGAAGACACCCTCAAGGCGATGGAAGCCATGGAGCAAGAGCCCGTTCGTTGCTGGAGCCTCTTCTGCTCGAAGACCATCCTGAAGGGTGAAGCCGTGCAGGCTGAAGGTTCAACCATGCTTACGGATCATCGATTCTTCTGCTCGAAGGATTGTGTTCATCGCTGGGAAGAACACATGCAGGATGTGTCCGAAGACTTTTCCGCCGACTACGAGTGACATAACTAACCCTGAAAGGGTGAGCGTCATGTCCGGTTCAACCATCAACAAGCTGATCGACAAGGGCATCAACAGGCTGTTGGATCGAAGGATTGCGAAGGCTGTTGTTTCTCCGTCGTTTTCGGTCGTCAACCTCATGGTTGGGTTCAGCGTGCTTGCGGCAGCGGACTATGTTCGCTGGAGAATCGGCGAAAGTCAGTCTATGGTTCCCCTCGATATGGCCATCGAAACAACCGTAACGAAGGTGCTCGATACCGCTGACGTTGTGCGCATGACCGTCAACAAGGTCGTAAGCCGACCGAAAGGCCAGTAACATGTCAGTTATGGACATCGAACGGGCAAAGAACAAGTACGAGGGCAAGCTGCTCCGGAAGGTTCGGCTCGACAACAACAGGATTCCACTTGTTACCCTTTGGCTCACGGAGCGCAACCAAAAACTTTGGAACTCCGGCGCTCTGGCAATTGAACCGAGCGATCTAGAAGAGGTTGACGAAATCTACACAGATGAAATTGTTCTGTGTTTGTCCATCTGTGATAAAAACGGCAATTGCAACATGGCATGTGTGAGTCCTAGGGGACAACGAGGCTTTGCAACATTCTCCGGTCTCATGTGGGAAGTGGTGAAAGGCCAGTAACATGTCAGTCATGGATATCGAGCGGGCAAAGAACAAGTACGAAGGCAAGATGCTTCGAAAGGTTCGGCTCGACAACAACAGAATTCCGTTTATCAGGCTCTTTAGTACAGACTCCCTTGACGATGAGCTTGACCGAATCAACACAGGTGAAATTGTTCTGAGCTTGTCCATCTCTGATATCAGAGGATACTGGCACATGGAGTGTGTGAGTCCCGGTGGACGAAGAGGCTTCATGGGGTTTTCTACCTTCATGTGGGAAGTGGTGGAAGAGTCATGCTGACCGACACATGCCCCGAGTGCGTTGGAAAGCTGTTGAAGCACCTGTCTTTTTCTAGAAACGCATACGCACAACTGCTGTTCGATGGCGTCAGGCACAAGCAAAGCGGGATGTACCTCGGCCATATCCCGCCACACGGAGTTGTTGTCTGTTTGGGTTTTGTTGGAGATATCTCCGGATCCTTCATGAAGGTCATGACCGCCAATGGCAGCGTGGGTTATGTGCATTTCGATGCAAGCGACTGGGAGTTGGTGGAAAGACAATGAAGCCAGAACCGAAACACAGGAGATTGGAGCCCGGTAAGCTATACAGAACCAATCGGCTTCTTGGCCTGCGCTCAAAGCTTGTGCTTGATAGCCGTCTCGGCATTTATCGCCTTACGGGCGATCTCATCCAACACCATGAAGACGGCGTCGTTTTCCTCCTGGATATTATCAAACTCAACGCCAAAAACCACAAGGGCGGCGAGCAGTATTTCTTGAGACTGCTTGGTCCGACCGGTAGAGTCTGGTACTGTCAACATGCTTACCCTGGCACACAAGCTTCCCGTGGCTTCGATGACTGTTGGGACGAAGTGCAATGACGGTAAAGTGGGCGACAGAACCTCGGCGTTTGAAGCCTGGACAGCTCGTGTGTTTCTTCGGCGAGTTCACATTCAATCCTGACTTCTGGGCATCAGATGACCCGACCATGTACAAGACGCATCGATGTGCTCGACCAAGGGAATTGTTCCTGGTTCTCTCCACAAGAGGAACGGCGCGCTTTCAGGTTGTCGATTCCCAGGGTGTCGTGGGCTTTCTTTCGTATGCGCTTTGGGATTGGAAGGTAATCACATGACAACACCGCTCAAACCCGGAGCTCTTGTGGAAGCTTCCACCCAGTTTTTTGGCATGCTGTTCTATCCACTAGCGCCCGGTTCGTCGGATCGGGTGGTTGTAACTGGCGAACTGTTCTTGGTTCTGCAGATTCGTGTCAATGGGGATTTGTGCGTTATTGATTCAAAAGGCGTTTCGGGCTTTCTTGCATCTGAAGCCTTGTGTTGGAGGGTGGTCACATGACAATCACATTCATGCCTGGGCAGCTTTTGCGGCGAAGCTCCCACGACGATGAGCTCGAATTGGAGTTCTGGCACTCAGATGACCGGAACGATTGGAGAAGCCATGGCACCGTTCGACATGGCGACATTGTGTATGTTGTGGGACAGAGTTGCAGAACCACTCATGAATTTAGGCCCATGCCACTTATGCAAATCATCGATATCAACGGAAAGGTCGGGTTCGTTTCGAACAGCTCTCAACACTGGACAGTCATCACATGACAACACCGTTCAAACCTGGCACTCTTGTGAAAGCCACGGAGCGTGCTGGCGGCAGTTCATTCTGGAAGACACCAAACATCAACGATCCCCGTAGACACGGAAGAGTTCGAGCTGGTGACGTGTTCTTGGTTCTGGAGGACGTTTCCAGCGGCGACCTGTTGCATGTTGTTGACCGAGCTGGTAATGTTGGGTTTGTTCCCGATTCTGCTGGCGGAGGGAGCACGCATGGGTCCGAATTTTGGAAGGCAATCACATGACAGTTTCATTCAAACCTGGGGCTCTTGTGATTGCGCTGCAGCGTGTTGAAGGCGGACCGTTCTGGAAGACGGCTGATATCAACGATACTAGCAGGCACAGAGCCGTGGCAGAAGGAGAGGTGTTTGTTGTTCTGTCCTGTGATGAACAGGCCAACCAACTGCATGTTGTTGACTCTGCGGGCCTTGTCGGGTACGTACCCACCGCCCAAGGCCGAGAAAACTCAAACTGGATGCAAGTGAGCTAAGCGTATGTCAGCAAGGAAGCAACTAAGACTATTTCCGTTGAAGGCTTCGGAGATCCCGGAAGGCGGCAAAGAGATTGCGGGCGGAAGTTGGTATAGACTTCGCTATGGCTTGTCAGGGCTGAAGTTCCGGAAGCTGTTTGCTCGGTGTTTGCTTGTCAATCCGACCGAAAAGGTAGCGTGGAAGCCGGTAGAGATTCTCGACATGAGCTATGCGCAGTGCCAACTCAACGTGATCACACAGGAAGGAAGACTTCTTCAGTGCTTTCTGGTTTCAGGCAACATTGTGTTTCTACTGGATGAGTCATGAACAACAACAAACCTAGTGGGTGCCACGAACAACTAGTTGGAAAGCTGCTAAAAAAGCTGCACGGCAGCAGTGGCATGTGGGAAGACACATACCAGACCAGCGATGGAACCACTTACGGGTCTATCTGGAGTGGGGTTATTTGCGAGGGTGACCTTGTTGTGTGTGTAGGCTTCGTTGGCGTCCCAAAAAAGGAATGGATGATGAAGTTTATTACCAGCGATGGTGATGCAAGGTTTATGCATTTTGCTTATTCAGATTGGAAGTTGTTGTGAAACCAGGAACGGTCTTGAAGCCGCTCTACCGACTTACAGGCGGGTGGAATCGGCATGATAGCCGGGAAGTTACGCTCCAGCAGGGAGAGTTGGTTCTTGTCTTGCACTGGGCAACTCGTTCTTTGTTGAGTGCCGAGGGTGAGCTGTTTCGCTTTCCGCTCAGTTGGGTGGGGTCCACGGACTTTTTGGTTGTGTGTGAACCAAAAGAGGATACAACCACATGAGTTTCACAGCAGGAGACATTGTGAGGTTCGAAGGCGCAACAACATCCCGTATTATATTCTGGAAGAACGACAACCCAAGCGACTTCGGAATGCACCGGAATCTTGAACATGGAGATGTCTTCGTCGTTCTTGCCGATGCCACAAATGACATGACCTTTTTCAAGGTTGTTGATTCGAGTGGAGCCGTGGGCTCCCTTCCAAGCCCAAACTCGGAAGCCTACTGGAAGGTAGTGAAGCCATGACAATCATCGATCTAGATATTGACAGGATCAGGTACACTGGAAAGCTACACGTAGGAGAGATGAGGGACATGCCAACCCTCCAACTATCCGACTTGGACAGCGACCTTGTGTTTCCGGGACTGTATCGAACGAGGGATCAGCTGTCATTGTTTCCTTCGCTTGAACGTGTTTCTAAGATAGATTCTACACCGTCCAATAAGTTGGAGTTCGACAAGGTAGCTTGTGGCCAGCTTGTAAGCATTCCGAGCGGGCTTGCTGTCAAAGTACACGGGCTTTTACTGGTACAAGTGATTCCACCATCCGGCCACTCTGGATGGTTGGTCTTCCACTTTCATGACACTTGCAACGGCATGCCTCCTCCGAAATTCGCCGTTGCCTTCCAGTTCAGCAGTTGGTTTGACAGGGTAGCATGAAACACATTCTATCAGAGCAAGACCCAACGATCGTCACACCTGCTTGGTATAGGCTGTTGGACAAGTTTCACCCGCTATACAACACGCTGGAACCAGACAGCTATGATTCACTGAATCCCATAAGCGCAGGAACCAACTTCATAGTAGATCCTGACAGCGATGGCCTGCACAGGCTTTACATTCCAACAGGAGAGATACACTGGACGCCGAAGAACAGCGAGCTCATGAGCTCTAGAGCCCGCTGGGCCATGATAATGTGTGTCACTCCAGCCGGAGAAGTTGGATGGCTGTCCATCGGCTATGCTCTTCATGATGACATAAAGACTCTGACGAAAGCTGACATAAGCGTGTCGTTCTATCGTCACTTCAAGGCTCTACCCTCACATAATCCTTGATATATGAATGTGGTTGTGATAGAATGAGGCTATGACACACTGGCTCACACAGGGACATTCCGAGATTGACCTTCGAGAAACCATGCATCGTTGTGGGTTTCGAAAGCCTGGACTGTACCGGGTCACCAGAGCAGGAAATAGAACCATGGTGTTCCACTGGGTTGGCGGTGTCTGGAGATGGAAAAGTGAAGCTCTCAATCATAATGACTTACTTTTCTTTCTTCGGGCTGAATACGTGAGCACCACCGACAATCGCATCATTTTGGTGTTTCTAGCCAGTGATGGTGCTGAATGCAGGTGCCATGCCGACCATCCTTTCAGCGAGGACAGACACTCTAGGCTCAAGGATTCCTTCGAGCCCGTAACCGAATAACAGAACAGGAAACTCAATCATGCGAACACTATACACACGAGACAGTCTAGGAAACTTGCGTTCATGGAGAATGGAAGTTGACGGCAACCGTTATCGAACCATCTCTGGTCTTGTTGACGGAGAACAAGTCAGCTCTGAGTGGACCGTGATCCATGAGGGCAAGAACATAGGCCGTAGCAACGCTACAACGGCCCAAGAGCAGGCTCAGAGGGAAGTTGAAGCCCGATACACGAAGCAACTGAAGACGGGCTACACAGAGGCTCCTGATGGCAGCAACGGGGTAGCCACATATGTTGAGCCCATGCTTGCGAAGAGTTACGAAGACTATCGAGGCAAGCTTGACTTCTCCAACGGAGACTGGTTGTTGAACATCAAGTACAACGGCTTGCGGGCTGTTGCAACGAAGGGCGGTCTTCACACAAGGAAGGGAGAGCGTTTTGTTTCTGTTCCTCACATCGAGCGTTCTCTGAAGAAGTTCTTCGACAAGCATCCAGACGCTGTTCTGGACGGTGAGCTGTTCAACGAGAACTATCGCCAACAGCTGAATGAGATTGTGAAGCTTGCAAGGAAGACCAAGAACGTCACGCAGAAGGACTTGGAGAGTTCGGAGAAGCTTATCGAGTTCTATGTGTATGACGGTTATGGTTTTGACGGCATGACGGAATCAACACCATACGAGACAAGGTTTGACTGGATTTCAAACGAGCTGTTTGGGATGTATGAACACATCGGGTTTGTCCCGCACTGGAAGTTTTACTCTCCAGAACAGATGGACAAGCTCTACACAGATATTGTTTCGAAGGGGCACGAGGGAGCCATTCTCAGGTATGCCAAGATGCCTTACGAGCACAAGCGCAGCAAAAACCTGTTGAAGCTCAAGCCTGTTGACGATGCTGAGTTTGTTGTTGTGGATATCAACGAAGGCACAGGAAACTGGAGCGGCAAAGCCAAGATTATCTCGCTTCGCTCTCTTGACGGCAAGCTCACGTTCGATGCTTCTTTCAAGGGCACCATGGAGCAAGCAGAACAGGTGTTGAAGGACAAGGATAAATGGCTTGACAAGGTTGTGACCATCTGCTATAATGGTCTGACAGGACTGGGAACACCACAGTTCGCTCAGTTCGACATCAACAACTGTATCAAGGGAGACAGGTAAGCCCTTCGGAGACACCATGAAGAAGCCGAAACCAGATGTGGGACCAGAGTTCGTTGTTGGAGGAATCTATGTGGACACACATCCCAGAGGAAGAGGCGTGTTCTTCGTGTTGTCTGTTGACCGTGACACAAAATACAACGGACATTACCATGTGCGAGCGCTGTTCTGCACTAGCGATATTTTCGCTTCAGGAGACGTGGGCAAGTTCGCCTTCACCGAAGGTTCGGCGTTCCACACTGACTGCGTGAGGATTGTATGAACACCAGAGTTGAACCTGTAACGTTGGTCGCCGGAGGTTTGTACCTGAGAAATGGGCTGTTCGTTGTCCTGTCGCTCGAATTCATAGTAGGCATGTTTTATGTTACATGCTTGTTCAGCACTGGCGTGGTAGACACACTCAGGTTCGAGTGGGGCAGTCAATTCCATTACAGCGTGCAGAGGATAGCGTGAAGACTGCTGAAGGGTTTGTTGTAGGAGGCATATACCAGGACCATCGTGGATTGTTCATGGTGTTGGAAACCGGCATAAACTCAGAATATCCTCGCTATCTGATGCCGTTGGTGCTACGTTCCGATGGCGGCATTGTCATGCTAGACTTCATGATCGGTGGACCATACCATCATTCTATCAAGAGGATAGCATGAAAGATTTCGTCGAGCTGGCCGTTGGGGGCTTGTACACAGGAAAGTTCGAGGGGACTTTCCTGATTCTAGAAGTGCGTGAACGAAGTGACAGTCGAAGCATGCAACTAGTTGTGTTACATGCCAGCGGACGAGTCGAAACATTTTCTTTTCTGCAGTACGGACCATTTCACAACTCGTGTACAAGGTTAGCATAGTCCAATGTCGGTATTCCCTTCATCTTCAAGGAATCCAAACCTAGTGGTTCTCCAAGCGGGAAAGCTGTATAGAGTGCCTCCGGATCCATATAGCTATAGCGTTCGCCGTATGCTTGACTGGGACGAACTGGACGGCGATAACCTTGTGTTCGTGTGCAGCGTCGTTGGGATGGGACATGTGCAAGAGGTTGTCCTTATCGATTCAAGGGGCGTTGTATGGAAAGGACATATGGACCACGGTAGCTACTATCACAAGAGATTTTGGGAGATAGACACATGAGCTTGGTTAGACCACCCCTGGTACGAAACCTAGTTGTGGGAGAGCTATACACGCTATCACTGGAACATGAGCCAAAGTTACTCATGATTCTGGCCTCAAGACTAGAGGAAGGTAGTTTTCCGAGAGGAACAACAGGTAAGCATGTTATGATTTTTTATATCACCTACTTGAACGAAGAGGGACAGCTGTGTGAGGATTGCTTTGGATGGGGCTCTCCGCTTCACAAAGGACTTGTTCATGTCAGAGCTGGTTGATATCGTTCCTGGGCAGCTGTATGTTCTCATTGGAAGAGGGGAGGATTGGCCAGCGTTTATCAACTGGACAGAACAGCGCTATGACACCTTGGTGTTCGTGACATCTTTCAAGTCATGGACTGACACCGTTGCTGTTTTCTCGACTACCGGTTCATTCAAGGACCGGTACATACTCAGGTGCATCGACAGCACTGGGGAAGAACGTTCCTTGCCACTGTTTCGAATCGGAAGCGACTTGCACAAAAGGTTCAGACATGTCTAGCGAAGTAGAACCGGTCAAGCTTGTTGTCGGAAACCTTTATCGGGTTGTGCCAACGCATCCGAATGGAACAAATATATTTGTCAACGGTCCTCGCTGGTATGAGCTCGATGAGCCCGTCATGCTGCTCCGAAAAGAGAACAACACCACCACACAAGTGGTCTTGACTGTGTTTATGGTTGCAACAGGACAAGTCCAGAAAACAACATGTCATTTAGGGTATTCCATTCACTGTACTTTGAGGGACATGTGATATGAACGACCGAGGCATAGACCTGATTCCTGGTAAGCTGTATAGGCTGGAAAGAGGCCATGACCGATATGCTCAAGAACACTGGTATATGAGTGAGCAACCGGTGATGTTGCTATCTGTTACAGATGTACATACACACCAACACAACCTCTTGGTGCGTGTGCTGGATGTTTGTGGTGCTATCCACTCAACGGAGATAGGGAATCATGGTATGATTCACAGAAGCATGATGCTTGTCGAAGAGTGAAGAGCCTATAGACCTGACACAGACAAGCTATGTGCTGTCGCTATGTAGCGAAGAACCTTGGCTTGCTCATCGGTCGTATGTGCTACGTTGTATATGATCAGCTCAGAAATGCTACCGTTCAGGCCGCTGGTATAGCTGAAGTTCGCACCTATGCGATAGGTTGCCTCATAAAGCGTGTTGGTACCGGCATTGCCGTACGTGGATGTTACTGAGTTTCTGGTAATAGAACTTGATGTTGGTTGTGAAGGATCAACCACGCAACACCAGACGCTAGGCAACGAACGAGTTACAGGAGAGGCAAGGTTCAACGACCCACCGTTCTGAAGTCTTGTCAGGTTTGTGGAGTCGACCAAACTTCCTGTTGTTGTTGACCGGTTCGAACATGCGACTAGGTTCTGAGGCGAGACGCCAGAACCTATGTCTGCAACAATATAGAACGTACGAGCATCGCCACCCCAAGCGTCTGTCTCTAGACAGCTTGTGGTTGATGCAGTGCCTGGGACAAACCTAATAGCAGGCTGCACATAACTGCTGGTTTGTGTGAAGTAACTGGGCCTTCTCCCATCAACCGACTGTGTAAAGTGATGGTTGTTTCCACCAACGTCTTCCCACTGGGTTACCAAGCTGGAAGTTGTTGCCAGGGTTACACCAACGCCCGGTACGTACCAAGACACTAGTCCTCGCACGCTGTTCGGCAACAAGGTGCTAGCTACAAGTCCCGAATCAAACCCAGAACTAGTGGAAGCATAACCGCCACCCTTGTTTCCAAGCTTTCTGGCGAACCCTGCGCCAAACCCATTGTTCCCCATAGCTCAACCAACCGAGTTGAAGCCGTTCGAAGCTGTCACCGTCGTGAAGAATCTTCCTTCTGTCGTTGGAACACCAGTAAGACCAGCAATCACAGTGAATGGTACAGTGGCTCCTGTTGCACCTGAGATGAACAGTGTGCCGATACGAAGGTCGGCAGCAAAACTCTCACTGCCGCTCAGAGTGAAGTAGTTTGAGTCCCCAGCTCGAAGTCCATTCCTTGTGAATGCTACTGCAAGCTTGTCTGTTGTTGTTGGGCTTGTGTTCTTCACAACAATGAAGCGAGTCACGTTCTGGAAGTTCAGTTGTGTGACTGCGCCAAGCGCAACAGCTGAGCTTGTCACCCAGGGTGTAGCACTAATCTGGTACGCTGGAACGTACATCTCACTCATCCAGGGGTTGTTCAATGACATGTGTTGATATCCTCTACCTTGCTATGTAACTAGCAATCAGAGTTTCTTCACTCGTCGCTCAATGGTATATCTTCTCAGTCGCACTGTAGCCTTCAGGCCGTCAGCGGTGACCAGAACAAGACCGACATACTCTTCTGGGCCTTCAGGCGCTCCCCAGTCAAGCAGCAAGAAGGCTTCGTTGGGTCTCAGCACAATCTCTGGGTTGTACTGCTGAGCATATACGAAGGTGTCGATGGCGTAGAGCTTCCCCTTTTCAAGCTCCGACATCTTGATAGACTTGAAGCCAAACTTCTCTACAAGTCTAGACTTCCAGTCAAGTCCTAGGCGAAGAGTCAGTTCTAGAACAAGTGAGGCGGTAGAGCGTAGCGTTAGCAGCTTGTCAATGACGGTTGGGTCCATATAGTCTAGCTAGCTCAACGGCTTGAATTTGCACAGCATCATTCGCCTCTGTGCAGAATCTCAAACCGGTCTCGTGAGAGGTAGTAATCATCGTAGTCGGCTTCCGTATAGTCTCTCGAAGGGTTGTAGTGGAACGCAAGGATACCACCGCCTTGACGGTCAACGCCTTCAACATGCAAGCACACCATGACAGCTGTCGTCTCGGAATACTTGATGTGAGTCAGGACAACCATAACATCCCCACTCCAGCCATAACCAACGAAGCCCGATGCATCCGTTGACTTGTTCGGAAACTCAGGCCACAAGTGCTTATACCTTCCTCCAACTTGATCATCCCGAAGCTCGATGATGGAGCCTGCTGGAATGTCCTGTTCCCTGCTCGTATACACCTTATCCGTGCCAGCATCCATGCTCACTTGAGTTCTCCCTTGTTCTGTTCGTACCAGTCGCTCTGAACGCCTCCTGGCAATATCTCGTAGTCCAACAGAACCCATGGGTCTACATAACCCACAGCCCCTTGTGACGATATGACCTTGAGTAGTTTTAGTTTGTGGTGAGCTGGGTTCTGTTCAACACTCAGCACCAACACCGTGTCGTTATGGGCAACCAAACCAACGAGAGAAAGCCCAACGTTCCGCTCGTCCGTCTCACTCCACACTCGGGCTCTCTTGTGCTCATATGGAAATGGATTCCGTAGAATCATTCCAACCTTCAAGTCGTTTGTTGTTTCAACAGTGTTCATTGGTCTTCTCTTGTGGCTGTACTAGACGAACATGCTGGATGTACTCGGACATATCACATCTCTGGCTTAGGTTTATCCATCCGATGTGCCCTGATACCGTCAGCACCTTCAACGAGCTGATATAGCGTCCTGTATGTTGCAACCATACGCTTTTCTGCTGCAGCAGAACCCATGGCTCATTCTTGTCGACACACGCTTGCCCTTCCTGTGGATGGCTCAAGGTATGGACGCTGCCAGCGAAACAGCGGTGGTCGTGGGCGCTTCCATTCCAATTGGAAGCTTCCAGGCAATCGACAAGGCACATATGGTCATATCCGTCCCACGCATTTCGTTCTGGCTCTGTGTCCGGAAACACTTCGAACCACACATACGAGTCTTTGGCTTCGAAGTCGAACGTGTATAGAGCACCAACCTGGAGAACCGGTGGAACTTCTTTTCGCTTTCTGCGTCGACGCTCCAGAATGTCTTGGACCGGCATGCCGTCTTCAAAAGCAACCAGAAGAGCGATCCCCAAGCCGATAATCAAAAAGGCAATCAGTAAGCAAACAACCACTTGTGCCACAAACGATGCTATAGCAAGACCAGTCATGACTCAACCTCTTCCCATTCAGAATGTAGCATGTACCATGTTGGTTCGTACATGCCGAGACGGTCTAGAGTTGCATATTGCCCGCTCGCTTTGTTGGTTGACACGTCATGCACACTGACAACGAAGCGCATTATCGTCCACTTATACCGGTATCGATACAGTTTTCCTGGTACCAGAGCAGCCATGTTACATTGCCTCTTCCCAGTCTCTTGCATGCATATTTTCGGTCTTTACGACTGTGCCGTCCGACATAAGGAACACGTTGGGTACTGCTGGAGCGCCTGCACTGGGCTCAGAACGAAGAAACATAAGCATGCCACCTTGTGCAACAAACTTGAACCCGCCGATCCTGTTGTTGCCGAGGTCTACAACACACCACGCAAAATGGGAGTTGGTGTACCTGTAAAGCTTTCCTGGTGTGAGATTCAACGAGCTCATGGTACATCGCCAACTTCTTCCCACCAACTATCCCAACCGTATCCGAACGCTCTGGTAAATGAGGATTCCTCTGCGACACCACGACTGTCCAACAAGTAAACAGTGTCTTCATCTACAAAAGACTTCTGCCTTGTGACCAGCACAATTTCGCCGGGTAGGCAGCGCCTTCCAGAATGCATTACGAAGCATTCCCGCCGCCCTAGTTGTTTGTGCCTGTAGAGCCTGCCAGCAACCGGTTCCAAGTTCATGGTTCGCTTACCTCTTCCCAAGTGTCAGCGTGCTCGGCGTCTAGCACTCGAATATTAGATTTCACAAGGTTACCGCATGGCGTAAGAAACACCGGCGTAAGTGGCCACACGATCTGGCCGGGTTGGATGCACAACAGCATAGCTCCTATGGGAAGTTGAAACGAATCCCCGGAACTGATATCATTGACCCACCAACCATGGTGGAGAAGCTTGCACCGGTAAAGCTTTCCTGGAGCAATGTCAAGCGGTCCTGGGATGTTCATATGTCCTCTACCGGTTCGAAACGTCGAGGGCTGACGTGCTCATAAAACGTTTGACACACCGCAAACATCGTCCGTCCATTCGGTGTCAACAGGTTGTAGCCTTTCCTGTTGCCGAAACAATCCTTCACTTCGAACAGAATGACAAACAGCTGGTTGGGATAGATTGTCTCGTATTCTTCGCCAATCTGGAAAACGTAGAACTTGCAAAGCGATCTGAGAACGGTTCCTGGTTTATAGATCGTCATGTGACACGTCTCCACTGGCTTTTCGCATGAGCTATACCAAGAAGGGAATCAAGGTAGAAGGACTTGTCAGGAGTGCCACTCGGTATTCGAATCCAGTTGACCTGAATGCCACGCATGCCGTCAATAATGCCTCCTGTGTATGGAGGCATGAGTTCAACACTGAGAACCATATAGAGCCTTTCCTTGTATTCATTGCTGCACTCATACAGTTCCCCAGCAACGAAGTAGGTGTTGACTTTTGGTTGTTCTGGCATGCTATCCCACATGCTCCCAACTAGTTGTCCAAAACGAGTTGGTGCCAACTGCACCGTTCGCCAGCAACAGCGTAAGCCTGACAAATTCGGAGGCTGAATAGAAGGCCGTTGTTTCCACACGAAGAATCATCACAACATCACCGGGGCATACGTGTATGCCCTTGTGTTCGCCATTTACAGCCAACGAGTAGTCGCATACACTGTTGAGTCTGTACAGCCTACCTGGAATCAACACTTGAGTCTTCCTCTAGAGGTTCGAGCCAGCTTTCGAAGGTTTGTTTTTCTACCGTACCAGCGCTAGCGGCGGCTGAAGGTCTAGGCGCCAAAATGATAAACCGTCCAACAGCTTCACCCGTTGCCGTAAGACAGACCGCCGTGCAGTAGTTTTTGTCCTGCGTGAAGCGCACTAATTCGTGGTTGAGTCTTCCAAGCGCTGCGAAAGCCTTGTCAGTCAAGGGGAAGTACCCGAGAAACAAAACCGTGCAACAAAACTCTTTCCAAACCGGGAAACCCCAACTATCGATGGTTGGGTCTCCCTGCAAGTTCATCCGTATGAAGCTGACTGTTCCTGGGACTTGACAGCCATCAAGTTCCTCATCTTGGAATCGATATAGTTTGCCCGGTTCGAGTTCCATGGGTTTGGTTATCAGCCCAGCGTTGCCACTTCACCACGGCTATAGCTCACCTTGAGCTTGATACAGCCTTGCGAATCTACAACCCAGAAGTCATAGCTCACCCTGCCACTTGCATATTCGTAGCCGCCATACAGCTCAGCTTTCGTGAGTCCCGCTGTCAACACCTTGTTGTCGTATGTGGGTTCGTCAGCAACTTCATCAGCTCTCAACCAGTCCCATCGATAGCCTCCACAACAAGCACAGTAGTCTGTGTTGTTGCCGGTGACATTCTCTCCGATGATCTGAGCGTGTGCGAGGCTCTCAGCTTGAATGGAGAGAATGAGCGGAACATTTGTTTGCCAACGACCACGAGGGTTGTTCTGTCGAAACGTGTAATACTTCATGTGTCCTGGACCTTTCGTTGGAACAGTATATCAGTCACGGCCTTGAATATCAAGGCATTATTTCGTCATGTAGCGGGTTTGAAGTACGTCAATGCTGCGCCGGTAAACATAAGTTTGGCACGCATCCCATCTCCTGTTACAATCACAAGGTCGTAATACCCTGTGAGATGGCCGTAATTTTCGCTATCATAGCTGAGTTGTGGCTCGCACTCAAGTACAAGCAACACGGAGCCATCTGCAATGGCTAAGCCAGGGCGCTGGATATACCATGGCGCAGTGTACAAGGTGCCCGGAATGAGACTCATAGTGCTACGCTATCCTTTCCCACGATTCATTTTTCCATGTACTCTCGGGCATGTCTGCGGCCAGGATAAGCAGGTCGTCCTTCAGCCCCAAAGCATCAACGAACCCGACCCTGTAGTGATGACCGAATCGGTTCAGCTGCACCTTGTACACAAACACAATGGCTCCCTTGTAGCGATACAGCGCACCAACAACATAAAAAAAGGGACTAGAGCTGGTCATGTCACCTTTACGAAGTTGCTGCACTTACCGTCCAGCACTTCAGCCCTACGAGAGCTGGTTCTCCAGAACACATAGCCATCACAAGCCAAGAACTGAACAGCAATATGACTGTCCCAGAACTTCCGGCTGTCTGTTTTCCCTTCGGCTAAGTCCAGCGCAAGTACAAGATATATCTCGCTATCTCCTAGCCATCGGTACAGCTCTCCTGGAACGAAGAACTCTTCTGCTGTCATGGTACAACCTCTTCAAACCATGACAAGACTACTTCTGGTGTCGTGCCATAGTTGTCAACAATAACTGTTACGCCACTGTTTTCTCCAGTTGTAACAAGCAGTTGGAAAGTGATTCTGTCGGACAAGTCCGCTCTGTACGGCTCAATGCCTAACAAGACCACAAGAGTGTTGCGTTGAAGGGTACCCATGTACCTTTCACTGCCAGCACGGCCCGTTTGCTCCCTTCGCCAAACATCGACCGCACACTCCAACTTGAGTAGCTTGCCTATGTATGGCGTCACGCTAGCCACAACTTCCTGGTGTAGTAGGATAGACCTTTCAAAACTCATACAGCTATTCCTTCACCGGCTCGAACCATTCCATGAGCTGGTTGGCTAGCCAGCACGTATCTTCTAGTGCGGCAACCGCTTCGAAGTGATAACACACTCCACTGCAGGACAG
>Ga0315903_10000533_pt1 | contig 57805 bp, 83 predicted proteins | sample LakEriMetagenome_7_FD_203524 | JGI IMG/M metagenome (GOLD analysis project Ga0315903, IMG submission 203524) | Freshwater fungal communities from buoy surface, Lake Erie, Ohio, United States - Buoy 2 MA119 | ecosystem: Environmental > Aquatic > Freshwater > Lake | place: USA: Lake Erie, Ohio... | reverse complement strand
TCTTAGCACGCATATAACCGCGTCCTTTTTGCTTACGCAGCCGTAGTGATCGAGGTCCACGTCGTCGAGCCGTTCGTATTGATGTACGCGCGGTCGTTAGTGGTCGTGCCGTCAGTGCGCAGGTAAAGCGAACCCTTGGCAGCCGAGATCGTCGGAGCGCCTGCGCCCGAGTAGATACCCGGCGAGGTCGTGGCGTTGCCGGTCAGAAAACCGTTATCCGATACAACCGGGCCGGAGAAGTTGGTCTTCGCCATAGTACTTTCCTTCGTTTGAGGGGGAGGACAGCGCTAGGCCAACCTCCCCCCTAACAATCTTACGACGCGCCCTGCGAACCCCAGCCAGCGCGGAAGTTCGAGCAGCCGAACGAATAACGCTCAATGGCTTTCGCCTTGAGGTTGTCGGTGTCGAAGTCCGTGTAGACATCGGTTTCGAGAGCTTCACGCTCGTAGTACTTGAAGCCGTTCGGAGCGTCCGTCAGCAAGAACCAGCTGTTCGTGTCGGTCAGGAACATGTTAACGCGATGACCCTGCGGAACCGCCGAGTTGTTGTAAATCGCGTTGATATCATTGTTCGCTGTGTCGACGCGGAACTGCGATTGCAGAAGGCGCGTGGCCGTCCACTGCAGTTCAGCCGGAACGATGAGCTTCGTCGGCTTCGTCATGATGCGGAGGCCCGCAGCATCACGGAAGCGCTGAACGCCAACGATGGCGTCCTGAAGCGACGTTTCGTTCAGGTCAGCTTGGATCGAGAAGGTGTTGGCAACAACACCGTTGTCGATGGGGTGCTGCGTCGAGAACAGCGGCTGGCCGTCGCCAATCGGGAAGTTGGCCGAGAAGCCGTTGTTCAGCACGGATGCGCCGAGCACTTCCTTGGTCTGTTCCATCGACTGACGAAGAGCCTTCGCCTGCAGCGGGAACGACGACTGGTACAGGTTGTCCTTGATCGCCTGACGGGTGATGATGAAGCCGATGCTGGTGTAACGGTTCACATAGTTCGTTACATAGCGCTGACCCATTTCGCCGTAAGCGGTCGAAGCACCTTCTGCCTTAATCTGAGCGAGGCCAAGCAGCTTGACTTCGACTTCGATTTCGACAGCCTTATCGGACGTGTGCTTTTCAAAGATTTCGGACCATTGACCCGGATACATCGGATAGTCGCCGAAAACGGCAGCCAGACCGGGACGGAGCAGGTCGCGAATTGCGGTTGTGTTAATAGCCATTTCTTATGTCTCCCTGCTTGGCCGATTAGACGCCAGTCACGCCACCCCGGTAGAGGTGGTTGTTGATGGTCACGAGCCAGTTAGCAAAGTTGCCAACGACGTTACCCGGGGTTGGGTCGAGGTCGATGATTTTGCAGTTCAGCGTCGAACCCGCAGCTTCCGTAGCATTGTTGAGCGACACAGCCGACGTACCCGTCGATGTCGAACCAGCAGTGTACAGGAAGTTGATGTTCAGGCCGCGATCAGCCAGAGCAAGCGGGGTGCCGGCAGTGCCGGTGCCGCTGGTTTCCTGAGCGGTGAACACCGTGTCGGGATCGTCGATAACCAAAGCTTCGACGGTCGAGCCGGTGAGAACGCCCGGGTTGCCGGGCCAGTAGTTCATGAACTTAACCACGCCCGTGCTGTCGGTGTACTTAACACCCCAGAACACGCCGACGCAGGCGTTGCCCGCAGTGCCGACTTCGAGGTAGCCAGTCGAACCAATCGTGACGGGATCGCCACGGAAAATGGCAGTCGCGTAGGTTGTGACAATTTGATAAGAATTTGTCGCGCCGGTCCAAGCAGAGCCATCGAGCTTCTTGACGGGTACGAGACCCTGAGGCGCATTGGTGCCGTAAGCCATACGGTTTCTCCATGCTGAAGTTTGAAGGTTTGTCTGCCGATACGTAACGGCAATCGATCTAGGTTAGTGGATACGTGACCACCATCGAAGTTGGTGGATACGTGACCACCATCGAGTACGCGGAAAGTATATTACCCTAGATACACTGTCAACGTTGAATAAAAAGACCCCGCCCAGACCAGCTAGACGGGGCAGTTAGGCGCGACGAGAGAGGGGCCCCCGCCGCGACCGGAGGTTAATCCTTAAAGGAGGTAACCCGTTCAAAGCCCACACTGCTCTCGTCGATGCGCGGAAGGTTAGGATCAGCCTGACCAGTCCATGCCACATCCTGCAGCGTTTCGATGTTTTCCAGATCCCGATCTGCATTGCGCTCTTCAACGTCGCGCGTCGGGCATTCACACAGGATCAGGCCGCCACGACGGATGACGCTGACTTCCATGCCTTCATAACCGGGAAGCGGAGGAGGAACCATCTCAGGGTGGCGGTTGGCCGGAACCGGCTGCCAGCCTCGGATCATGCGATCCGTCATGTTATCGGGATCGGGCTCGTTCAGCGTCGACTCACGGACCCAAGCATAGGTCATGCCAGACGGGATCTTGTCCTTGGGGACATAGAGCTTCGACTGGAAGTGGGTCTCGGGGCGCTTGCGCTGCCCAGCTTCGCGGGATTCTGCGGCGCGAGACTGCGCCATGCGTGATGATCGTGCCATGTGTCAGGCTCCTTATTTCTTCTTGTGAATGAGAAAGTACTTTTCAGCTTGTTCGTCCGTCATGCGAACGCCGTTTATCTTCGGGAACGCACCAGAAGCATTCATGCTACGAGCAAGAGTGCGCTCGTTTGCACTAAGCTTCCCAGTTGTAGATTTCTTCGAAGGCTGACCCGGGGCCGCGCTACGCTGCACCGGAGCGACATTTGATTCACGGCTCATAGGTGGTACTTTCTTGGTTGGTGCTACGCGCTCACTGAATGCATCAGGAAACTCCCTCTGCATGATACGATCGATCTCGGTGAAGTATTCAATCCCACCGATCTCATCCTCGCGACCTTCAGCCCGATAGCGACGTTCGATACGGCGAGCGTGGATCGTCGCCTCTTCGTGCATCTCAGGATCAAAGTCAGGAGAGTTGGGCTGGAACCAAGTGTTGCGCTGGATCCAGTCTGCTGTGCGCGGCTCAAGCGTAGGCTGCGATGCCTGACGCTCGGGCTGAGGTTGAGGCTGGGGCTGCACAGCCTGCTTAGGCTGAGGCTGCGTCAGCTCCTGCTGAGCCTTCCAGTTCTCGATTGAGTTCAGGTCGGTCTGGAGTTTGTAATACTCGCCCTGAAGCTCGACGATGCGCTCGCTATCGCCAATCGAATGTGCGTCGATAAGCTGCTGCTTGATCACCTGAGACTGGCCGATGAGGCGCTGCTCATAGTGCGTCATCATCGCCATGTCTGACTGCTGACGCTGAGCTTCAGCCTGCGCCAGACGGGCTTCTACTTCCTGCGCGCGCCGCTCTGCTTCGGCAGCTTTGCGTGCAAGCTCGGCAATCCGACGATCAGCAGAGCGCTTGGGCCTCGGAGCTTCTTCCTCCTCAGCCGTCTCTTCCTGCTGCTCTTCTTCTTGCTCTTCCTCCTGCTGCGGCTCTTCCTCTTCGGATGCCTCTTCTTCGATCACATCCTCAGGAAAATCACCGGGCATATCCTCGAGATCTTCTTCAGTGATCTCAATCTCAACGTCCTCGGTTTGGCCATCTTCGATCAGCGGAAGTTCTGGAACTTCTGTTTCTTCTGACATAACCTACTCCTTAAAAGTCGCCGGCAAATTTGCCGGACATAACGTCCTCAGGGCCAGTGATGACAGCCATGACGCGATCATCGGGGAGGAGGGCCATTGCCACGCCGCGATACGACACCATCGTCGATTCGTAGCGGGGGATCAGAATCCAGTCACCCGGCTTACACCAAGGGCCAGAACGCTCGAACTTCTCACCCTGATAGGCTTCGGGCCCAACAGCGCAGACCAAAGCCGAAACGGAGCTGTACTTGTCCTCAGCGCGGACAGTATCAGGCAGGTAAAGGGTCACCTCGGTGCCGTCCTCCTGCGTGATCGTCTTCAGCTCTTCAGGCCGCACATAGATCTTCACAGCCACGAGATAGCCAGCCGGACGCATGTCAAACGGCTTGCCAGTCATCTCAATAAAATGCTGATCAATCAATGCCTTAGCTTCGGCTTCTTCGTGCTCTTCGATGTTACTCATGCTCATTAGTATGCACTCCCTCTTGGTTGCTCCGGTTTTCGCTCTTCATCTGGCTGCATCATGCGCTTGAACTCATCATTCATAACTTCAAGCGCTGACGTGTATGCACGCGCCAACGCATTCCCCTCCAGAACCTGAAGGGCAATCTCTTCTGCCGTCGTCGCTGGCATGTATGAACTGCCATGCGCCGAAGGCCTAAACCTTGCATTTAATGAATACTCTATCGCGCGGTCGCGCAAATCCGAGATCCGCTGTGCGGTCCTGTTCCGCAGTTCTTCTGCGCTCATATTGTGTTCTCCGGTTTTTTATATGGCGGTCATTACCCGGGCCGCCACGGGTACCCCCGTTTACATCCCACCGATGCCCTTCTTCGGCGTGACGACCTTCTTGATGTCACCCGTCGGCGACATCATCCCCTTGCGGACCTTAGCGGCACCGCCCTGAGCTTTCTTGATGGGGGCCATGCCCTTGCGGGTTTTACCAGCGCCACCAACGGCTTTCTTCACAGGCTTCTTCATCGGCTTGCCAATAGCGATCATGACAGCCAGACCATCCTTCGGTTTACCGCCCTTCTTCATGCCGCCCATTTCGGTCGCCAGCTTCTTGGCAGTGTCAGCAGAAGTCTGAACCTTGCCGCCGTCTTTGTGCGGGTTAAGTTTCACATACTTCTTCTTTTCATTCAGCTTAACGGTCTGCGTCTTTGGCGCGGTAAGTTTAACCGTCTGCGTCTTTGGAGCGGTAGGCGTGACCGTGACAGGAGCCTTGTTACCGCGATCCGATGGAGCTTCGTCGCGTTTCTTATCAGCACCAGATGGCGCGCTCGGGCGCTCCCCTTTCGGAATCCCATATTTCTTCATTTTATCTTGATTCGCTACATCGGAAATTGCCCGTCCAACGCGGTCTAAAATTCCGCCGTTAGCTTTCTTCTGAACCTTGCCGCCCTTCTTGTAATTGCCGGCAGCCATGCGAGCCTTAATGCGATCAGCTGTAACGTCGCCGCCATCAGCGTAGCAGCCAGCTTTGCCGCCATTCTTCATGCGAATGCCGAGAAGCTTATCAGCAGCTTCGGCTTTCTTGCGGCGCTCCATTTCCTTTACGGCTTCCATGCGCTTCTGAGCGTCCATGACTTCCTTACCCTTGCGGGTCATCATCAGAGCATCGCCCATCTTGCGCTCAGCATCCGAGAGCTTCGGCTTCGTCATGCCGCCGGCAGCCTTCTTCACAACACCACCCACCTTGTAGGTCGGGATCGGACGCGCATTCGCGCGCTGTTGCAGGGCTTTTGCACCATTCGGCTGGTTCGGCATCGGCTCAGGATTGGCCGGGCCAAAGATTGCGCGAGCCTTCGCCCGCAGATCACTCATCTTCATTGTTGATCTCCAAGAAATTGGACGGAGTAGGGTTCAGGTGGCGCAGGATTATCTGCCAGATCAGCAAACACACGCAGCGTTGCCGTCCGCTCTCGGGCCGCAGTATCAGCCATATCGGCTGCTGCCGTGATCTCCGCCACCCGCTCACGCGACTGCGCATCAATCTCGGCCTTCCGGTCCTTCTGAGCGATCTTCGCCTGCTCAACCTCGAGATACGGGTCGGGCTGCTCCTGCGGACGATACATCGGCGCGAGCTGCTGCATGGCCTGTGCGACCATGACGGCGATCTGGTTTTCAATCTCAGGCGGCAGCGGCGTGCCCGGAGGCGGCAACGGCTGACCGATCTGCTGTTCGACCTGCACGCGCATCTTCAGAGCCAAGTGCTCGTTGATGTGCGCCTGAAGCGATGGATTTTCCGCAGCAATCGGCGCGTGTGCCGCAATGTGCGCGTCGTGATCCTGATACGGAGCGGCCTTCAGCGGGGCCCCGAGGATCGCATTCTGGTTCTCCGTGAGCGGATCGAGCGGCTTTGCTTCCGGCGCGTTCTGCTTCAGCAGCAAATTGATCTTCTCTTCGGGGATGCCCATCTCGACGTACATCTGACGATAGGCTTCGCGGATATTGTGCTGGTCCGGCTGCTGCGTGGCAAAGCGCAACAGCGCTTCGGCGCGCATCATGCGCTGAGCCGACGACGAAATGTTCGGGTCCGACACCGGAATAACGTCGATGTTATTCGCGAAGTCTTCCTTCATGATCGCCGACATGCCGCCACGAACAGGGAACGGATACGGCGTATCCGGCAGATATTTGCCGAACAGGTCCGCAATCAGCTTCAGCTCGCGGCTAAACGCCTTATGCGCACGCTTCAGTGTGGCCGACTGTAGGCGGGTCGCAGCCTCCATGAGCGCAACCGTCGTTCCAACAGGCGCGTCCTGACGGCCTTCTCCCACCGCGATTTCGGCTGTGTTCGCAAGGTTGCGGGCGGATTCATAGGTTTCCCTCAACAGCTCGAGCGATACCTGCGACGGCTCCTTATAGGGCATCGTCATGATCGCGTTCTGGATCGGCAGGCCGCCCGTATCAATTTCACGGAACTCGGTCGGGCCAATCCCGATGTTATTGTCCTCGATGCGCATGCCCTTCACGCGCAGACCACCCGGGAAGTTATTCAGCGTACCCGCGTCAATCAGCTGACGACGGATCGATGTCGCTGTCTTCGCCGAATTGCCCAGCAAGTGCGCATAGCCCAAGCCATAGAAGCCAACGCCCGGCATGAACTTATAGTGGACGAACGTCGCACGACGCTGGAACGTCGGATCGTTCTCTTCATAGTTCCGATAAATCGAGAGAACCTTCCGGCTCCCCTCTTCGATCGACACGATATACGGCAACGGAATGCCGTCCTCGTTCTCGAACCCAGATAGGTTCAAATCGGCATAAACTTCGTAGACACGGTACTCTTCCGTGCCCTCAGCGCCCGGCTCAACGCCCTGAACGCCGTCAACTTCAGCCTGAATCGGCGTCTGCGAGCTGTCATCCGGCTGCGGATCACCGACCTTAATGTCGCGATACACGCCAGATAGCTGCGCCAAACGGAAATTCCGGCGCGTCATCGGCGAAATGTGGCAGAAGCGCGGGCTGGTCGCCAGATCCGTCGTGCCATAGGCCGCGATGAAGTTATCCGGCAAAACAAACCGGCTCACTGGGCGTCCCAGCAGCCGGTCTTGATAAACTTTCTTAAACGTCGAGCCCACCAGTGACAGCCAGAACAGCATCTGGTCGAACTCTTCGTAAAATTCTGGGGCCAATTCCGTCAGATACAGGTTCATGAACTGCTGAACACGCGACGCCTGAGCCTCCAACTGCTCATTCGCCACGCCAACCACCTGCGTTTTAACCGGGCCGCCAGCCGGCAATAACTCACCACAAGCCACAGCCTGCCAGCGCACCACAGCCTCTGCCAAGAGAGGGTCGAACACCCCACACGCGCCCTTAAACGGCACTGAGCGGTCTTCAATCTTCAAGCCCATCAGCTTGATACCCTCGGACATCGTGGCCTCCCACTCACCCCGAGACTGACGATCTTCCTCCACTCCACTCAGCAGGTTCTCACCCAGTGCGTTCAGGTCCATATCGTCCATGTAAAGCGCGAGGTTCGCGTCAAACGCCACCTCTTCGGGAATATCCAGATCCGGATTGAGATCAATCTCAACGCCGCCATCTTCCAATTCCGTGAACTGCGCACCGTCTACGATGCGCGTGCTGTCGTCTTCCAGCTCGTACTCAACATCGCCCTCAGGATCTTCAATATCGATAGGCACAACGCCCTCATAAGCGGGGCGGAGTGTGTCAGCGATGCTAGTCGGTCTACGGGCCATGCTGCTTCCTATCAATAAAACGCTGCCTGCTCAAGTGGCGTATCGTAACGCTCCTCATACGGGTCTTCCGTATTCGCCACCCAACCCGACTGCTTGATCCTCAAAAACGCCATCGTCATCGTGTCGACCCAGTCCCGCGCATCCGCTGCCGGAAACTGAATGCACTGCTGCATGAACTCTTCTGCCCATTTACGCAACTGCTGATACGTCGGGCCCGCTGCCGGCAGCCACACCCGACCATTCTCGATCAGATCCGTCACCAGCCGCACACGCGCAATCTTATCGCCGAACTTATCCGGGTTAAACGGCGTCGCCACCAGCCCCGCCTTCGCCAGATCCAAGATCAGCATCTGACCGTTCGCCTTCGCCTCCACCAAGATCGTGTCCGGCTTGCGCCCCCGCTGCGGCTTAATCGGCAGCTTATAGTTATCGTCCCGGTAATCGTTCGCCATGCGCTGCACCATGCGCCTCAGCACCGGCCACTCCGCCCGATCCCGCCACGCGCTCAGCAAAATTATATTCGGAACCCCGTTCTCGTCCTCGAACACGCCCCACGTCGTCGACGCGCTATACGCCGAGGTCTTATTCGCCGTCAGCGCCGTGTCCCACGCCTGAATGACGTACTGCACCTTCGGCGGTTCGGGCTGTCGCCACCACTTAAACCACGTCCCGTCAATGATACCGCCCGAATCCACGACCGGGTTCTGCTGATACAGCGACGACCACATGCGCGCCGTCGTCGACGACCGCTGCCTGATCCGCTCCAGATTTTCCTTGCTGAACTGCGACTCCCAGAGCGCCTCTCCGGGCTTTCTCCCCAGAGGATCATCCTCCAGCGCCAGCGCCGGCAGGATCACGCGCTCCCACTTCTCGCCCGTGCCGTCCCGCTCTTCCTGATCCAGCATCCCAAAGTGATCGCCTAAGTGCCAGCGCGTCCCAATCAATATGATCGACGTGTCATCGTCCACGCGCCGCGTATAGAAATCGCTGTTATACCACGCCCAAAGCTTCCTGCGGTGCGACTCCGACTCAGCCGCCTCAATACCCGACAGCAAATCGTCCCCGATCAGCATGTGCCCGCGACGACCCGTAACCGACGCACCCACAGCGGTTGCCTTATACGACCCGTCCTCGAGCGTCATCCACTCGCCCGCTGCCGTCTTATCCAAACTGATGCCGGCCTCCGGGAAAACCTTCCGGTGCTCGTCCGACTTCATCAGATTGCGCACCTTCAGACCGAAACTATCCGACAGCTCCTGCGTGTGCGTCGCGCAGATCAGGTTCTTCTTCCCATATTTCGACAGATACCACGCCGGAAAGTGCTGCGATGCCGTAAACGACTTCGCATGGCCCGGAGGCATCGAGATCATCAGGCGCTTAATGCGCCCGTCAGCCACAGCCTCCAGCTTCTCACATAGCAATTCTATGTGCCTCGGAGGCTTCATCCCGCTCACATACTCAATATACTTCGCCAACGAGTCCACTGCCTCCTCACGAGCCAGCAACTCCTCCATCATCGCCTTCAGATTTTCGGGGTCGGCCTCAGCCATTATTCAGTTCCGTGAAATCACCCTCGATAATCGACTTATCCTCCAACGCCGGCGCACTCAACTCAGCAATCCGACGCCTCAGCTCGTCCGTCGTCATCTCGCGCGGCTCAACCGAATGCGTCACGTGAACCGTCTTATCCAAATACCCCAGCATCTGCGCCTGCACCTTCTTCGCGCTAATCGCCGGCGCAAACGCACCACCCTCCCGCGCCTGCTGATGCAAAATCTCCAAATCATCCAGCAATAACTGCAGCGAATAACCACCCGCCATCCGCGCGCGGCGCTTCTCCTCCTGCTTCATCAACTGCTGCTGAATCTCAATCGCCGCCCTTATCTCAGGCCGCGAGAGATGATGCTCCGCCATCACACTCAATGGATACCGACTGTCCGTCAATCCAGCCTGACTCACCGCCAACATCGCGTCGCCAGTCTTCACATACTGACGCACAAATACAGCGTCCGGCGTCATCGACGTGTCGCCGTTCACACCGTGCATCACGGTCTGTGCCCACAATTCTTCGCCGGCCTCTTCTTCGTCAGCCATTCTATTCTCCGGTGAGCGACGCCGTTCCAATAGACAGAAAGAGGGGTTTCCCCATCCATCGACACCAGCGCCGCTCCAACGCAGCATATCGTGCTTCAGGCCTAGATGTAAAGAGGAGCCCTTAATCGCTACACTAATCGTTACACCGTATCGATACGCTAATCGTTACACCTAATCGTTACACTGTAACGATTTCAAAATTTCAAATTTTCGAGGCCGGAAAAAACAACCCCCGGGGGTGTCGCATTTTTACAGGGGTGGGAGTCTGAACGCTGAACCGGAAATTTCTGTGCGCAAACGTGGATCGATGGGGGTGTATACTGTGGGGGATCGGGCCCGCCCGCGCGCGAGTGGGTGGGTGGGGGTGCGCGCGCACGCCCGGGGGCACGCCTGTGCATGACGCGCGGGTGACGCGATCACGCGGCTAACCGGATGGTTAGCATCCGCAGGGACGCGCGCGCCTGCACGCCTGCACGTCATGACGATCACATCACGAGGCGACTCGGCGTTTTGCTGCACTGCACAATTGTAAAAATCCGCCAGAAAAATCATCGGGCAAGCCATTCGATCGGCAACCCTAACCCTACGGGTTACAAAAAAAGTTTTCGAATTGTGTTGACCGCCGCTCAACAATCGGCTGTTATTAAGGGGTCGAAACGATGAACGCCTCGCTTCTCAGACAGTCCGAGTGACGACATGAGACAGGTCGAAGACCCGTTACCAGACCCGACCCTAGATCGGTCAAAGCTAGGCGAAGCCTCGACAGGCAAGAACTGAGGCACATAGTCCGCTCTGTGACGGAGCGATGGAATGCAAGGTTTCATAACAGACAGCTAAAGCTGGACGCTGTCATCATAGCCACCACGATAGTGGCTTCCAGCTCGACACTAGTCGTCTACCCCTTGGAAGGGAGCGTAGGGCTTTCAGCCCGACTGGTTTGTGTCGGTCAGTCTCGGGGTGGTTCACCGAGACGGGGGGCGCTTGGCCAATCAACAGCGGAACGTGTGTTCGAAATCCCCATGATAGCTACGGACTAGGGCAAAGAGGGAACGCCACCTCTTGCCTCCCGAAGGGAGAAGCATCTCCGTTCCGGAGGCATCGGCATTGGGCCGATTGCTTTAATGCGGAGCATTAACATGAACGTCATTCTTTCGATCGATTACAACCGCTACGTCGTGAGCATCGAAGATGCCGCGAAGGTCATGAACATTCTCGGCAAGGCGCTTGGGGTGTCCTCGCGCTACAAGGACGACGAGTCGTGGCTCGAGTATGGCCCGGGCCCGCGCGTCGCCATCGAGCAGATCCAAACCCCCATCCGCGACGCCGAATAACCGGAGGTTACCATGACGCCGACACTGACAGCCGAATACTTTACATGGCAGACAGGGCCTTGGGCCCTGTTAAGGTTCTACGCAACCGACGCAAGAGGCCACCGCTATGCGGTGAGGGAAGAGGTCATTGTCAAAGACAAGGCCAAGGCCAGAACATTCGCCAAGCGATGCCGCGCCACACCAAATTTCTGACCCGAGAAGAGGGGTGTAACAAAATCTTACACCCCTTTTTCGCAGAAAATCGTCGATTTTTGCAGCGGTTACACCAAAAGTGTAACAGATGTAACAGAATGTAACAGGGTCTTGTTACGCTGTGAGCCGCAGAAATCCGCCATTTCCTGCTATATGTAACAATATCTATAAAAATATAGATATATATAAAGAGTTGTCTTTTTGTGTTGACGTATAGTCAACATACCATCTCTCTATGGGGCTGTCTTTCCGGAAATCCTGTTACATTTGTTACAATGGCGGAAAACTGCGGCTGAGAGCGTAACAATTGTTGTTACACTGCTGTTACATTTGTTACATTTAGGGCTTTTTGGGCGATTTTTGTTGACGTGGTGTCACTGTTGACGAACGCTCAACATGAGACGTGTTGACGTGAGGTAAACGCGAAATCGGAGGGTTTATGATACGATTAGGCCAGAAAATTACTACGACTGTCTATGGCGAGCCGTGGACTGGGCGCGTGATTAAGATCACCCCGCATTTCGTCTGGGCTGAGAGCTGGGGCGGTCGCGTGAGGTGGTTTCATCGTGATAGTGTGGAGGGCTGAGCATGGATGAATTGCCGGAAGACCACCGCGAAGCGGTGCGAGCGTTTGCTGCGAAGCATGGGCGGCGCTGGAAGGAAAAGCTGGCGTTATACTGGGGTGATGGGCGCGACACGCTGGAGCCGGATGGCTGGGCGTTGCGATCAATCCGCAATAATCCGAATTGGGGCCATGACTGGCTGGAAAAGGTGAAGATATGATGAGCGAATTGAATCTGGACTATGCCCGCAAAGGCGAGGGCGTGTATTACGGGGCTGGCACGGCCCGTGTGGCTGAGGCTGTGGCTGTGGCTGGGTATGCAGCGGCCCCGAAGGGGGCTGAAGCTGCGGCTGAGGCGGTCTATGCGGTGCTGCGATTGCTGGCCCGTGAAGATGGGCAAAGCCCCGATATGGAGACGTTCATGCGGCCTGAGCATGGCGGCTGGCGCGTGTCGTGGGAAGCTGGCCCGTATAGCTGGGCCTATGTGGCGAGCGAGGCGCTGGGACAGTTGGGTGTCTTTGCGGAGCCACACTATAACTTCGATCTGGTATTCTATCCGGAGGATTGAGCATGGAATATGTGGATGTGACACCGACATGGTCGGCTGTGATTGATATTTATATCACCGCATTGGAGCGAGGCTCTGGCGCTGGCGTGGAGTCGGCGCGGGATGAGATCCGGCGGCTGGCGCGTCAGTATGACGCAGCGTGCGACTATATCCGCGAGCTGGAAGGGGCTGAGTGATGGGTTATCCGGTAACGGACGTGCTGCGGGATGCAGCGGGGTCGCTGGGTTATGCGGCGATGGTGCTGGAGGCAGGGGAAAACTCCCGCATGAAGGCAGCGGAGCGTGATCTGGGCGAGGCTGAGGCTATCGTGGTCGATATGCTGGCGGCGCTGCAAGAGGCGGTCAACAAAGGCTATATGTGGGACAACGATCCGGAGCTGTGGTCGAAGGCGAACGCAGCAATCGCACGAGCGAAGGGGATTGAAGCATGATCCGGACGAAATATCTGGGGCCGACCGACACACGGGGCGCGCGCATCAAGGCGTGGAGCGGCGAGACCAGCGTGACGATCCCGTATCCGTATGAGCTGAGCACGGAGGACGCGCACACGGAGGCGGCGTCGAAGCTGGCCGATATTCTGCATGGCTTTGACGAGGAGCGCATTGAGTATGCGGTGGCGCGAAGCACGCAGGACGATGGGTATTGCTACTATCGGGTGGAAAGGGACTGATATGGGATGGACGTTTTACGAGAAGCCGCGCGACGTGAAGGCTGACCTTGACCGGGGCCTGACGTGGGAGAATGCCGAGGGCAAGCGCCGCGTGTTGGCATCCGCGATCGTGGCGGCGCGTGAGTATTACGCAGCGGTCGAGCACACCAAGCCGGACGGGACGCGCGAGGTCTGGGCGGCGACCTATCTGCTGCAGTTTGTGCCGAAGGCAAAGGACGGATGCACGTTCGGGTATAAGGATATGACGGAGCATATGGGCCCGTATATCTGGCGCTGTCCGGTGCGGATTCTGGAATTGCTGACCGAGACGGATAACGAATACGCGAATCGCTGGCGCGAGAAGTGCCGGACATACCATGCGCACCGGGCATCGGCTCCGAAGCTGGAGCCGGGCATGAAGCTGCGTGTGGTTGCGGATAACGTGCCCACGATAGGCGGTGCGCCGATCCGTGAGGTGCGCGTAGTGGTGGGCGGTCGCGTGCCGAGGTTTATGACAGAAGGCTATGGCTTGCCGTTCCGGTGGCCGAGCTGGCGGCAGTATAAGATGGAGGTGTGTAATGGGTAATCGAGCAGTAATCACGCTGGCCCCGTTCGGGCTGGATAACGTGGGGATTTACGTCCACTGGAACGGAGGGCCGGAGTCGATCGCGGCATTCTTAGGTGCGGCGCAGAAGCTGAATATGCGCACGCCGGAGGAGGATCCGGCATACGCAATGGCGCGGCTGACGCAGGTGATCGCTAACTATTTCGGCGGCAGCACCAGCATCGGCATCGGACGGGTGCGCGATCTGGACTATGACAACGGCGACAATGGGACGTATCTAATTGGCGGGGATTGGGAGATTCTGGGCCGCGAATTTTGGGGCGAACCGGGTGCGATTGATGACGATCGCCGACGCCGCATCGAAGATGAGGTGGTGCATAAAACTCAGGTGTTGACAGGGGCTAAACAATAGGCTGTTATATAGGGGTGCTGTGACGGCACGCTGATGGAAAGGTAACGCAATGGCTGCAGGTTATGTGATTTATGACGGCCCGTCCATGCTGGATGGGGAGCGTATCATTGTGGTTGTGACGGGTCTGGCTGGAAGCCGGAACCAGAAGACAGGCAAGATGGTGCAGACGTATATCATCCGCCCCGATATGCACCCGCTTGAGGCGGTGCGCACTGGCGCTGACCGCTCGATCTGCGGCGATTGCGTCCATCGTGGCGATGGCACAGGCAAGGGGCGCTCATGCTATGTGACGCTGGTGCATGGGCCCAAGAACGTGTGGCAAAGCTATCAGCGTGGCGTTTATCCGGCAGCAACGGCGGCTGATGTGGCCGAGATCGTGGCCGGTAAGATGGTGCGGCTCGGAACCTATGGCGATCCAGCGGCAGCGCCGCTTGCGCTGTGGGAGACGCTGGTTGCGAAGGCCGCAGGCTGGACGGGATACACACACCAATGGCGCAAGGCAGAGCGTGGCTGGTCGCGTCTGGTGATGGCGTCGGCTGACAGCCCGATAGATGCGAAGGAAGCATGGCTGCGTGGCTATCGCACCTTCCGTGTGGGCAGCGCACCCATGACGGGGCGCGAGGTGAATTGCCCGGCATCCGAGGAGGCAGGCAAGCGCACGCAGTGCATCGCTTGCAAGCTGTGCATGGGAAGCACGTCGAAGGCTCCGGTGTCGATACAGATTGCACCGCATGGGGCTGGTGGTCGTAACTTTAAGGAGGCTGCATGATGGCGACATATGTTTTTAGCACCGACTTTCACATCGCGGCTGACACCGAGGATCAGGCGCGAGACGGATTGCTTGAGCTGCTGGCGGAGATTGTGCGCGCCGACGATAGCTCGGCCTTTGATCTTATCGAGACGGACGAAGGGGCCGCATGATGCAGGTGCATATGACACTGGAGGTGACGCTGACGCTGCCCGATGGCAGCGCGTCACTGGACATGAGCGGAGGGCGTGGCTGGGTGCTGCCCAATGGGCAGGTGATTAAGATCTGGGCTGTGCCTGAGCTGAATGAGAAGCTGGATCTGACATGGCAGGAAGCGGCTGACATTGGTGTGTCAGTCGAGGACATGGTCATGAGCGTGGAGGTTGTATGACATACGTTGACGTGACGAAGTTCGACGGCATCGTGAGGATGGAAAACAAATTGGAAGGCTTCGAAGAAGCTATGTGGAGCGTGATCGACAGTCACGTTACCGAGTGGCTCAAGGGCCTGCGCGTTGACGTGTATCCCTACAAGGGGAAGCTGCGGATCGTGCTTGATGTTTACCTGCACGAGTCACAGGACGAGATCATTTTCGATATGCCTTTCGAAGAGTTCTACCAACTGCGCAATGATGAGCCACCCGAAATGGAAGAGTTCATTATCGCTGGTCTGAAATACTACCGGGAGGTTTACGAAAAGGAACCGGAGGAGGAATATAAATATGACGATGAAGAGATATGATTTCACGCTGGGCTTTGCTGTGATGGCAGCGGATGAGCTGGATGCACGGGTGAAGCTGAAGGAATTGCTGATGGCGATCAGCAAGGAAGAGATATTCAAGGCGATGCATTTGGAGAAGGGAGAGGATGATGCGTAAGTTTATTGCAGAGAAGCTGTTTAATCTGGCACTGCGGATTGACGGAGATCACACGACATTTTCGGCACGGGCCTTGGTTTACGCCGATGATGTCAGCCGTGCTTTGATGGGGCTGCCGCCGATCTTAGCGACGAAGAAGCGCGCTAACTGGCACACACACACTTGGGTTCCGGGAGAAAAGCCCGCACCGAAGAAACGTGGCCGCCCATTGGGCAGCAAGAACAAGCCGAAGGGGGTGAATGATGGGGCAATTGGCTGAGACATACGCAGCGATGCTGGGCGAGGCTGAATTACAGCAGCGCATCAAGGCATATCGTCATATCGGGATGGACAAGATGGCCCGATTGTATGAGACGCACCTGATTCGGCAGCGTCAGAGAAAAGGATAACGAGATGCACACCAGTGTCGCCAAGACCAAGTCAGGTTGGCAAGCAAACACACGTTTCGATCTGGGCAATGACCGGATCCTGCGGGTGACGACAGCGAAGGCGTTGGATGGGTCGCTATGCACGACGGCACTGGTGCATCACGTGGTGCAGGACAGTGGGTTCAGGGTTGAGCGACACCAAGCGCGCAGCGATTTCGGTCGGCGCATGGTGCAGTGGAACGTGCGGTCGACCGAGAAGCAGGTGCGTGCGCAGCACAGTCTGGCGCTGGATATGGTGCAGGATATGCTGCTCGCAATCACGAAGCACTATGGGGTTGACAAGAGCTAAACAATATGATCGATTGATGCGTGCTGTGACGGCATGAAGAAAGGATGTTGCATGAAAGTAGAAGTCGATATCAAGGACACCACCTATCATCGGTGGTATCCGGTTGCGAAGTTTGAGCATGGCGCTCAGGCTATGGAAGCTGCGCGTGCACTGAGCGAGGCTGATGGGCGCACGTATCGGGTGGTTGATTACCGCTTCCCCATCGAGGAAGATCTGACGATCATCTATGAAAACGGGATCGCTTCATGAACCGGGAGCTGGATGCACTGGATGCAGAGGAGCTGCTGGATGCGCTGGATGCAATTGTTGATTCGATTGATCAGCACGTTAGCGGTGACTTCAGTAAGGACATCGATCAGTCCCTATGGGATGACTATGGTAGGGCAATGGACACGCTGCGGACATATGGACGCCGCCCGCCGAGGAGGTTCTGATGGACAGTGAAGAGCGATTCGTGGTGCGGCAGATCGTGAACCGCGCGTTGGACAAGGGCTATCTGCTGACAGTGGATGACGGCGAAGAGCTGCCCGTGATGCACAGTGACGATGCCGAAGAGGTGATGGATAACCTTGGGCATTGCGATGAGGAGTGGCTGCACGTGGAGAACGCTGCGCGGCAGAAGATCGGTGTGATTTTTCTGGTCTACGGCAACGACCCCGACGAGGTGGTGTGCGACTGCACGGACAAGCCTGAGATACTGGAGATTGTGGGATGACTGCAGAGGATGAGTATCGCAGGTCTTTAATTAACCAGCTTCGATCAGTGCTGCTGCACGCACCGCTATGCAAAGCTGCGGCGCAAGAGATTGAAGATTTAATGGACGAGAACGAGTGGCTCCTGCGGGAACTGCGCAATGTGTTTCGACCAATGCCGGAGAAAGAACGTGACTGAACAGGAAATCATTAAGCGCGCGAACGCTGCGTTTAAGAAGCGCGACAAGCTGGCGGCTGAGCTGAAGCAGGCAGACGCTGAGATTGCGGAGCTGGTCAAGGCATATAGCTTGGCGATGAAACTGTGGGGCTTCACGCCCACGATGCTGCGCCATGCGGTGCACGCACGGCTAGGGATTGCAGCATAATGAGTAAGCCTATCTTCGAGGAATTGCTGGCGCACTTCGAGACGCAAGCTGAGATCGCACGGCAGTTGGGTGTGACCCGCAGTGCTGTGTCGCACTGGTTCCGGCGCGACGCTGTGCCTGCCGAGCAAGCGATCCAGATTGAGATCGTGACGGACGGCAAGATCCGGGCGGTTGATTTGGTATGAGCAGTCGAGACCTGCCGCACCATCAATACGTCTGGGTGGATTCGTCGTTCGTCAGGGACGGGCGCACTGGCTTCGAGCCTGCCGTCTGGTTTGCCGTGAGGGCTGAGGCTGGGCGGGCGTGGGCCTGCCACGTCATGCTGGAATGCGGGGCTGTCTATCGTGGGCTGCCGCCCCATGCGCTGGCGTTTAACCAGACGCCTGAAACGTGGACGTTGCGGGATGCGCAGGTCTGGAACTGCTACGGCAGAGGGTTCGACGTGGTCAGGTATGAATACCTGTCTGATCTCTGGGCGCACTACGATTACGGGATTGCGCAGGCGCAGTATCTGTTCACGGCCTGCCCGTATGGCGATGGGTTCAGTGCCGAGCCTGAGCAGAGCAAAGAGTTTATGTTCATGCGCACCGGAGGCGGGCGGCTGCTGATCAGGCCAACGAATATGTTGCTGTTCACGGAGCGAAGCTTCACGAACGGCGAAGGCTGGCCGCAGGATCTGCGCGTCAGCAGGACAGTGTGGAATTGCGAATGATGCACGATCCGAATTGCGCGATCACCAGATGGGGTGACATCCGTTCATGGTGTGACTGTGGTTCGGGTAATGGATGGGAGACGGACGAAGATGCGAGGGGTGCGAGAGAATTTCGAGAGGCAATCGAAGTTGCTGAGGGACGATGCGGCGACGCTATACCCGAGGCAGCACGGCGAGGTGGATCGGATCATCGAGGGATCCATGAAGTTGGCAGCGTCGATCTGGCGGACAGGCAAGGTCTATCGGAAGATGTCGGCTGAAGAGCTGGCTGAGTTCGAGCGTTACGCTGCGGGTGCAGTGAAGGTTAACATCGTGAAGAGGAAGGGAACGATAGGATGAAGAAGGTTATTATCGCAGTCGTCTTGGCTGCAACAGCGACGCCGGCACTGGCACAGATGACGTATTTCCTGACGCGCCAATGGTATGATCGGGGCAACCTGTTCTGCCAGTATCAGAACGGGACAGTGCTTAACATCGGTGTCGGCGTATGTCCCCTAAGCATTCGGGGCTGACGCTATTCGGGATCGCCATCGGGGTGCTGTCATTGGCGGCATACCTGATGGCAGGCCGCGTCAATCACTGGGAGTTCGAGGAGGACTGGTGGATATGACCGCAGATAACTGGCTGTTCGCATTCATTATCTGCGTCGCGGCGCTGGCGATATGGATGCTGTTGACCAGCAAGACGACACCCGAAGAGCGTGACGCGATGCTGCGTGATGAGGAGATGTGGCCGTGAGCAAGCGCCCCCCTTGGCACGGCGGGAACAAGATACCCGACAGCTATCTCAAGAAATTCCTACCTTCGCAGGGTAATGAGGCGGACCCTGAGATGTCGTATGAACTACGCCTCTTCCTTCATGGTATGGGAGATGATGGATGCCACAAGAAGTTGCAATCGGAGCAATCGCCGTCCTGACATTGGTCGGGATCGCACTGCTCTATGTGAATGCCGGCCTGCGCAAGCAGCTCGAGGCTTTGAACGACGAGTACCACACGCTGGTTGATCGCGACCCCAAGACTGGGCGGTTCGTGAAGAGCATGCGCACCTTGAAGCGGGATTGATGCGCCCGCTGTATGAGACACGAGAAGACTTAGGCCGGGAACGAAAGGCAGCACGTTACTTTGGGTTCGTGACTGATTCGGTCCCGGTCAAGCTGCCGATCAATGCTCATGCAGATTTCATCATGGTGCGTGACGGCGAAGCAAAGGCTGTCGTTGAAATAAAATGTAGGAATAACAGTAGGTTAGCCTACGATACTTACATGATATCTCAGCATAAGTACGAGGGCCTCCTGTCATGGGAGGGCTACGGGCTCAAGCCTATCCTGTTAGTTTCATGGACGGACTCTGTCGGATTTATTTCACTGCCCTGTTCGCACACAAAATCAATCGGTGGGCGTCGAGATCGTGGTGACATACAAGATATTGAGCCCGTCGTTCACATCGAAATCGCTCAGTTCAAACTGATCTGAGAATAATTTTTATTCCCGTTGACATGGGGCGATTTGTCGCCGCATGATCGTGTCCCTGCTGTGACGGCAGTAGATGGAGAGAGGTGTATGCAGTCTATAAATTTGACCGTGTTCTCCTTCGGGAGTACAAAGCCATGACCGGGAACCGTGGGAATGTCCAAGGCTTGCCTAAACACCACGGAGTCGCGACTGGCAGCGATACCTTTCCGCGCCCTCGTCGACCCGTCACCTCCCGGTCCATTACCATTCAGGATATCAAGTCGCGCCTGCACGCATCACACATCGAGGTGCTGTGCCGTGGCTGGCTGCCGAATGGTAAGAAGCAGGGTGGATGGTGGCTTGCTTGCACGCCGTGGCGGGAGGATAAGAACCCATCACTGGGTGTGTCGCTGACCACCGGACGCTGGAAAGATTTCACTACGGGCGAGCATGGCGACATGCTTGATCTATCGATGCGCCTGTTTGGCGGCTCGATGGCCGACACAATCAAAGGATTCGCAGAGATGCTGGGGTTGGATCATGCATAAGATTGACTTGACCAAGGTCGAGGCGATCGACGTGACGAATGATGTGACGATAGTCACACCGATGCCTGAGCCTGTCGTTGTTCCGAAGAAGCTGCGCGATGCAATGGGTGGTGATCCCGCATCGATGTGGGTCTATCGGATGCAGGACGGCACAGCGTTCGGCGCGGTCGCTCGCTGGGATCCAGAGGGGCAGCGGAAACAGATCCGCCCTATCGTATGGAACGGAAAGGAACACGTAACATCTGGGTTCGGGGACAAGCGCCCGCTCTATAACGGAGATCTGTTAGCTGCCTCCCCTGTCGCCCCGGTGCTTATCGTCGAGGGTGAGAAGGCAGCGATTGCTGCGCAGGAATACGTGCCGGATGGCTGGGTCGTGACGACGTGGCAGGGCGGTGCGAACGCAGTCGACAAGACGGACTGGTCTGTTCTGGCTGGCCACACGTGCGTGATCTGGCCGGACAATGACAAGGCTGGGCTGCTCGCCGGCGAAGCAATCCGCGTCAAGTTATCTGAGCACAAGGTGAGATCGGCTATGGTTGCCATCCCGCCTCAGTTCCCTGATGGCTGGGATCTGGCTGACCCATTACCTGAGAAGGTGACAAAGGGGGTAGTGGTTCAGTTCCTCAAGCGCGGCGTGCGTGATGCCGATGTCATGACGCTGACCATGCCTGAGAAGCTCGACATCGCAGTGACCGTCGACATCGACGGGGACGATCCTGATATGTCAATGACCCGGCTGTATCGGCCACTGGGTTACGACAACCAGATCTATTTCGTGATGACTGAGAGCGCCAAGCAGATCAACGAATACACCGCAGCTAAGCTGATGACGAGAACGTCTATGCTAGAGGTCGTGAACAGCGTTGAGTACTGGGCTGACCAAGTGAACATGCCGAGCGCCAAGGTGGACTGGGTGGCGGCTGGGTCCAAGGTCATGGAGCAATGCTTTGAGGCTGGGGTGCACAACCCTGACATGGAGCGGGGTCGTGGGGTCTGGATCGACAAGGACATGAAGGGCCAAGAACGTGTAGTTCTGCACGCTGGCAACACCCTTTATCTCGGTCGGCCTGACAAAGAGGTACGAGAGATCCCATGCTCACGGATCCGGTCACGCTGGTTCTACCGGGCGACCAAGCCGATCATCGCAGACGAAGGCGACGGCGTGGACTATATGACGCAGGCAACAGACGAAGAGGGCCTTCGCATACGCGAGATCATCAAGCTGCTGCGCTGGCAATCGCCCGTGCATGCTGACTTGCTGGCTGGCTGGGTGGCAACCGCAATCATCGGCGGCGCACTGCCTTGGCGCACGCACTGCTGGGTCACGGGCAACCAAGGCTCAGGTAAATCTTTCGTGGTCGACAAGCTGGTCGGATCCCTGTTCGGGCACGTCGCCCTGTATCCCATCGGGTCGACGACTGAGGCTGGCCTGCGGCAGGCAATCGGCAATGACGCACGGCCTGTCATCTTCGACGAGGTCGAGGACGATAAGAACAATCGTGAACGTCGGCATGCTATCATCCAACTCATGCGTCAGTCATCCTCTGACACGCGCGGGTTGATCCTCAAGGGAGGTGCCAACCACGAGAGCCAGTCGTTCTCGGTGCGGTCATCGTTCCTGCTTGCATCGATCGGCGTCGGCCTGACCGAAGCTGCGGACATGACACGCACCGCTGTGGTCACGCTGCTACCGAACGAGGCGCATAGCCTTGATGAGATGAAGCGGATGGAGGCGCAGTTCCAGAAGCTGCAGAACCTAACGCACATGATCCCGCGCGACATGCCTCAGCGCCTGATGGCTCGGCAGCTCGCCAACATCTGGTCGCTACGCAAGAACATCGAGATCTTCAAGGAGGTCATCGCAACATCGATGGCTAACCGACGGATCGGTGACCAGCTCGGGACGTTGCTGGCTGGAGCGTACTCGCTCAGCTCACGCAACATCATCAGCCGGCGCGCGTGCGAGAAGTATCTGGATGCCTATGATTGGTCGGACTTTACGTCCGTGCAGTCTGTGCGTGAGGACATCGCACTGCTTCACCACATTTGTGGTAGCGTAATCCGTGTCGAGACGCGCAACGGCACACAGGATCGTGCCATCGGTGAGATCATGCACGAGCTGATCCGCCCGCAGTATGAGCCCGATGTCAATCCGGTGAAGGCTCATGCCACGCTGGGTCGGTACGGTCTGAAGATTGAAGAGAATAATCTGGGCGTGTGGGTGGCGACCAACGTGCTGTCACTGAACAAGCTGATGTCCTCATCGGTGTACGCTGAGGGCTGGCAGAAGGTGCTGCAGCGCAACCCATCCTGTAAGAAGGCGGACAAGAGCATGCGGTTTGGCGGCGAGGTGAGCCGCGCGCTGTTCATCCCGCTGGTCCACTGGCCCATCCATGAGAAGGCAAACGAAGATGGCACGGAATAAACTCAGCTCGATCCCGAGCAAACAGTTCGAGATGGCAACCATCATGGTCGGACAGTGGACGGACGAACGCCTGAAGAAAGCTCAGGCCATCGATCTGATCAGGGCGTATGGGCTCGACGTTATCGAGGCAGAGAAGATCCTCGACAAGGAACTGCGTAAGAGAAAGTGGAAGTGATGTATGGTCCAGCTTAGAGACTATCAGGAGCGTGCAATCGACGCCGTTCGTGATAGCTTCAGGCAGGGTCATAAGCGCACGCTGCTGGTCAGCCCGACTGGCAGCGGCAAGACCCTGATGTTCAGCTACATATCGGCAGGCATGGCGCGCAACGATAAGCGCATCGTGATCATTGCGCACAGGCGTGAGCTGCTCAAGCAGATCAGCGCCGCGCTCAAGAACGTGGGCGTCAAGCATGCGGTGCTGGCTGCGGGCACACTGGGCCTGCCTCGGGCCAATGTCGTGGTCGCTTCGGTGTTCACGCTGGCACGCAGGCTGGCCAAATTCCCGGCCCCTGATCTGATCATCGGGGACGAGGCGCACCACTTCACGCCTGACTCCACATGGGGGAAGGTTGTGCAGGCCTTTCCGAATGCCCGCGTATTGGGCGTCACAGCCACGCCTGAGCGCCTCGATGGCAAAGGGCTAGGTCTCCTATTCGATGACATGGTTATGGGCCCTACGGTCGCTGAGCTGACCGAGCAGGGCTATCTGTCACCGGCTGAGGTCTATGCCCCGAGCAAGCCTGACCTATCCCGGGCGCGTACCCGCATGGGTGATTACGTCACGAAGGATCTCGAGGACACGATGGACAAGCCATCCATCACCGGCAGCGCGGTAGCTCACTATCGCAAGCTGGCCGATGGTCGTCGGGCTGTGGCCTTCTGCGTCAGCGTCAAGCACGCCAAGGATGTGGCCGAAGAGTTCAGGCAGGCAGGCTATCATGCCAGCCACGTCGACGGTGGCATGGATGAGAAGGAACGGGACAGCGTGCTGGCTCGGTTCGAGGCCGGTGAGATACAGGTTCTGACGAGCTGCGACCTGATCAGCGAGGGCTTCGACCTTCCTGCCATCGAGGTCGCCATCCTGCTCAGGCCGACGAAGAGCCTGTCGATGTATCTCCAGCAGGTGGGCCGGGCCATCCGCCCATCACCGGGCAAGGAGAAGACGATCGTCCTCGATCATGCCGGCAACACGAAGATGCATGGGTTCATCGACGAGCATCGCGAGTGGGAGCTGACGACTGAGCGTGCGCGCAAGCGCACCAGTGAGACAGCGGTGCCGACCGTGCGCAGTTGTCCGTCATGCTTCGCAATGCACAGGCCCATGCCGGTCTGCCCGAAGTGCGGTCACGTCTATCAGTTGAAGTCGCGCAAGGTGCAGCAGGTTGAGGGCGAGCTGGTGCAGGTAACGCGAGCCGACGATGCCAAGCAGGCGTCAGCCGTGATGGATCTGAACCGGCGCTTTAGTGTCTTGAAAAAGATTGGAAGTAGCAGAGGATACGCACACCCTGACAAGTGGGCATTCAATGTCATCTGCGGTCAGGAGTCTGCCCGTCTGGCTAAGCTCAGGTCGGCAAACGGGAGCGTCACGACCGATGGTCTGACAGTGGAAGAGAGGTCAAGGATATGGAACGCGACGATTGGGAGGATGACGAAACCAGCGCCGTGATCGTGCCGGTTTCCCTGATCCACGCCCTTACATTCGAGATGCTGCACACCATTGATACGTGGCATGAGGATAGGAACCTCGACGAGGTGAACCTGAGCAAATGCTTTGTCGCCATGATGGCTGCCGTTGACGCAGCGATGGAGCGGCTGAGCAACTCATCTGGACAGGAGACACTGCAATGAAAGAGGCCGTCATCCAGCAGGAGATCCGGCTTGCTCTGGGTCAGCGCGACGACATCATGCTGTTCCGCATCAACGTCGGCAAGTTCCGACCGCTTGATGGTGGGCCGCGCGTTATCCAGTCAGCGCCAGAGGGGACTCCCGACCTGCTTGGGGTGATGACCCCGGGCCGAGCGTTCGCCATCGAGGTCAAGACCGAGCGAGGCAAGCAGCGCACGGCGCAGGTGGCATGGCAGAATGCGTGGGAAAAGCGCGGCGGGATCTACGTTTTGGCCCGATCAGTGGAGGATGTTTATCGTGGGCTTGACATTCAGCCTTAGCGGTATACATTATGACAACAACATAAAGACCGGAGGTATACAACATGGCAATTATTTCTGTGCGTGACGAAGCGCACTGGCACGAGTTGCGTGCCAAACACATCGGCGGTAGTGACGTGGCCGCCCTGTTCGGGCTGTCTCCCTTCACATCCCGCTGGCAGTTGTGGATGGAGAAGGCTGGCAAGATTGCCCCCGAAGATCTGTCAGATAACAAAGCTGTGCAGGCCGGCACGTTCCTCGAGAGCGGCATCGCCAACTGGGCAGCGCATCGCTGGTCGATGGATGTCACCAAGGTCATCGACTATTTCACGGTCGATGATTGCCCGGGCATGGGCGCATCGTTCGATTACATCACAGCGGACGGCGCACCTGTGGAGATCAAATGGTCTGCTCGCGGTCATGGCTGGCATTACAGCGGCGATGAGATCCTCGAGGCCCCTGAGAATTACATCCTTCAGGTGCAGCATCAGCTCGCTTGCACGTCATCCGATCATGCATGGCTGGTCGCCCTGATCGACGACGAGCCGCGCCGCATGAAGATACCGCGTAACGATAACATCATCGACGCTATCAAGTCTGAGATCACCACGTTCTGGGACAGCATCGCCAATGGTGTCGAACCGGAGATCGACTTCCAGAAGGACGTGGCTGCGCTGACCAAGCTGATGGGCACGCTACCCAAGAGCGACATCACGCTTGATGATGGCGACGCCCTGCTCTTCGCAGACTATAAGCTGGCCAAGGAAGATGAGAAGAAGGCCATCGCCCGTGCTGACGAAGCCAAGGCTCTGATCATGGTCAAGGTTCGGGAGAAGCTCGAGCTTGTGAACACGTCCAAGGATAAGGCCTCGGTCAAGTGCGGCGAATATAAGATGTCGATCAGCACCGTCGCCGACAATCCCGGGAAGGTGATCACGCAGGACATGGTCGGAACCGTAACAGGAAAGCGCTCGGGTTATACCCGGGTTGTCATCAGCTAATGAAAGAGCTGGTCATGACCCGGGTCAACAAGGAGCTACTCAACCAGCTCCGCTCTGTTGCCGCTCGCCACCCTCTGAAGCCAAGCCTGCGCTCATCGCTTGAGCGCGCCATCGAACTGATGATTGAAGATCTCGAAGAGGAAATTCGCAATGCAAACAAGTAACGCAGTCACCCCCATCAAGCCGATGGATCGCTTCCGTCAGGAGCTGACGGCGCGTGAGGACCACCTGCGCAAGCTGCTGCCGAACACCATGTCGGTAGATAAGTTCCAAGCCATCGTGGTTGCAGCTGTCGCTGACAACATCGATCTGCTCGACTGTGATCGTGGCTCGCTGCTCAAGGCCTGCCTGAGCGCCGCTGAGCTGGGCCTGTCGCTCAATAAGAACATGGCTGAGGCTGACATCCTCAAGGTCTGGAACGGCAAGACCAAGCGCAATGAAGCGCAGTTCCGTCCCCGCTACAAAGGTCTGATGAAGCTGGCCCTGCAGGGCGGTGACGTGCTGAAGATCGAGAGCCGTCTGGTCTATGCCAACGACACGTTCGAGGTCGAGGAAGGCATCGACCCCCGCATCATCCACAAGCATGGCCTCTCCAATCGTGGCGAAATGGTCGGCGCATACTGCGTGTGGAAGCTGAAGAACGGGGAGACGCAGTTCGAGATCATGAACAAGAGCGAGATCCTTGCCATCCGTGATCGCTCCTCTGCCAAGACCAAGGACGGTAACATCGTCGGCCCTTGGAAGACGGACGAAGCTGAGATGTGGCGCAAGACTGTGGTCCGCCGGGCCAGCAAGTACATGCCGCTCTCGACCGAAGCGCAGCGCGCAGTGCAGGAAGACAACGAAGCTGACGGCATCGTCGATGCAGACGATCTCGTCGGGGACGTGGGAGACATCACAGACGTAACGCCTGAGCCGACCATGCACCGCGCCGAGAAGCAGGTCAGCGTCCTCGAGCAGAAGGTCGCGCGCAAGCCAGCGCCCGAGCCTGAGCCAGAGATTGAAACAGAACCTGCGCCAGAGGTCACACTCTTGCATGCCGTCGAGGATGCGGATGGCGTGGTAGACTGGGACACATGGGCCTATGCAGCCTATGAAGCCGTCGCAGATCTCAGTGAAGAGCAGCGCGCAGAGTGGAAGGCGATGCACGCTGACATGATTGATGAGGCTGAGATGATGGCACCCCGTGCGCTCAAGCCCCTCAAAGACCTGTTGAAATAAGGAGAAAGTAAATGGCTAAGAAGTATGATCTCGTCGTCAAGGTTGGCGAATACACCGATGGACAGGGCCAGACCAAGGGCCGCTTCAAGAACGTCGGCGTCATGATGGAAGGGCAGAACGGCCCATACATCCTGCTCGACCGCACGTTCAATCCTGCCGGCGTTGGCGGCAATGATGGACGGGAGAGCATCATCGTGTCCCTGTATGAGCCAAAGGCTGACGGTAACCAGCCGAGCCCTGCGCAGCAGCAGCACTCGCAGCAGAAGGCCAATGCCTTCCAGCCGCAGCCGCGTGACCTGCAGGACGATGTGCCCTTTTGAGAATGATGAGGCGGGGGCTTACTGCTCCCGCCGCTTCACGTCGTTGTAAGCAGCGTTAAACCTGCTCATAATCTCGAGCTGCTTGCTCCGGTATTCATCAGGATCCATTTCATTGGCATCCTTGCGCAGCTCTTTAAGTTCCTTGTCAGCCGTCTTGTAAGCTTCCACCACAGTGGAGTCGATAGCCACAGGCTTCGAGTTTTCCATGAACACCTTCTCGGAATCGTCACCCTCGTCCGCCAGCTTCTGTGCGTCGATGGCCCTCTTCATGTCAGGCTGTGCCTCATAGAACCTACCCATCGGAGAGTACTCGATAAGCTTCGGGTCGAAGTAGAATGGGTTCAGCTTCTTCGCCGCCTCGATATCACCTTCGACAGCCCCGCCGACCAGACGGCCCACGCCTCCAGTGTATTGGTCGACGAAGTATTTGAGTTGGTCAGGCGACACGTCGATGTCACCCTTCACTCGGCCATAACCACCAGTCGCCTTCTGAAGGCCCTCAGCAATCATCTTATAGACTTCAGGTGTTGAGGGCTTGGCGCGCGATGCCTGAGCAATACTTTCATCGAACGGCTCGTTGTAGATTGGAGACTTGAAGAAGCTCTCATTGATCAGCAGGTCGTACATCGGAGCGACGCTGGTCGGTGCTAGAGTGCGCGCCTCAGTGCTGCGGATGACGGGCGATAGGGACGACAGGAAGGCAGCGCCAACCTGCTGACCAGCCGTCAGGATATCGACAGACGCCTTGGCATCCGATGTCTTGCCAGCCAGAACCTCAGCCATCTTGCCACCGACATACCGCTCGAACACGAACAGGAAGCCAATGGGCAGCGTGAGCGGCTTCTCATCTGGGCTGTAATAGACGTGCAAGAACGCCAGCTTCCGCCACTCAGGCATCTGGCTATAGTCATCCTCGCCATCCCCATCACTATCCGGGGCGTTCATGACATTCAGCATGCCGAGGGCAAAGCCAATGCCAAGCTGCGCGACAAGCATTCTGCGATAGGTCGAGCTGTCGAGGCTGGTCACCTTGCGCGTGAGGTTGGTTAGAGACGGCGTCGTCCACCAGAAGATGCCGTCAATGATGCGCCCGAAGCGTCCCATCTTGGTGAGGTCGAGCGTGCTGCGCAGTGCAATAGGCGCAGCCTGCTCTGGTGTGAGGCCGGCTTCCGTGAGCGCACGATAGGCAGCGACGCGCGGCACCAGATCCACGAAGTCGTTGATACCATCGACTGCCTTCAGCAGCTTATTGAAACCTTCCTTGGTTTCGTAATAGCCAGACTTCACGCCTGTTGCAGTCAGACGCTTCAGCTCCGCTTCCATCCGCTGGGCCACGCGCTCAGCGCGCTCAGCAAATTCCTGACCAGCAGCGCCGCCATTGACGATCATCTCTTCCGTCAGAGCCTTGACGAATGCAATCTCTTCACTCCCCGGTTCGCGATTAACGAGATGGGAGAACACACCCGCCATCGTGTTGGGAGACCATGAATACTTCCACGTCTTCATGGCAGCCGACTTGCCATAGGCTGCGCTGCGCTTACGGCCCTTCTCAGTGAAGACATTACCGGCTGCGTCAGACACACTGCGTAGAAACTCACGCGGCCAGAAGGCAGGGTTGAACCGCGTGTGCAGCCCGCGCATCACGGACATTATCTTTAAGAGCCGCTGAGTCCACTTACCAAGTTGCAGCGGGTCGAGGTTGTTAAAGGCGCGCAGGGTAGCGCGGCCCTCCTCGTTGGGTGCAGTCTCAATGATGTACGGCTTGCCGTTCTTGAAGGCCCGGATGCCGTTCTTATAGGCATTCTCATCGGTGATCTTGACCGGCTTGCCCTTAACGATCTTCGGGCTCTTCTCATCATAGATCGTGAGCAAACCTTCGAACGCATCCGGATCACGCTGATACTCAGTCGCTACCGTATTGATAACCTGATTACGCTGACCCATCTCCAAGAACATCTCGGCGTCAGCGATCATGTTATACAGAGAGTTGGCTGCCTGAGAAGAGCGGCCCTTGGCTTCCTTCACAGGCTTCGCTCTCAGTCCAGCGACACGACTATAGACCGGACGGCCTCCCTCATACGCGCCATAATCGGCGTGTGGATCAGGCTGCCCTTCGACAGTCAGGTCACCGCTCGGGGCCCAGCCCTTGTAGGGCGTGTAGTTGGGGTACTTGCGCTTCCAGTCAGCCATTGTCTCGGCGGAGACGAGGCCGTCATTCACCATCATTTCCTGCGTCTTATTGCGCAGGCGGTCATGCAGCTTCAGTACCCGGTTGATATAGCGCATCTTGCCCGAAAGCTGGAGGTCACTGAGGATTGCTTCGGCCTGAGCATCAGTCAGACCTGAGCCACCATCAGGCATGTCCTTATTCTTTGCAGCGATCTCAGCATTACGCTCGGCAGCACCGCGAGCCTGAAGCGCATCGTTGATATCGTCCAGCGTGACACCGTTCTTGATGGCATCATTCACCGCGTCGTCGATGGGGTCGACGTAATCACGGCGCAACTTCATGAGCTGACCGTTCTTCTTGGAGAGGAAGGTCTCGAACTTGCTATAGAACGAGTCGGATTCCGGCAGCGTCTCCATGCCATATGATCGCGCGCGCCAGTTATCCGCAGCCCGGATGCCAGAGAACTGACTTCCGATATTACTCCATGAAGCACTGGTGCGCCAACGCGCAGCAGCCTGACGCAGGCGGCTCATGCGCACGGGCTCAGGGTCTACCGATGCCTGAGGTTGGGTCTCGATAGATGCCGACGGCCCTTCAGCGCGGCGGCTGACGACCACTTCTTCCGGCTTGCGCTCACGCTCGGATTTCAGCGCACCAGCGGCGCGCAACTCCTCGCGGTTCTTGCCCCTCTGTGCGGATACATCACGTGCTTCAATCTCTCCGGCAAGATCCTGATAGCGGGTGAACCCACGATCAGCGTCTTCGGAGAAGAACTTCTTGGCCATTCTTGCGACAGGGGAATCCTTATCTGTACCATCCCATGTGGGCATATTATCAATCGCCGACTGAAGATCGGACGCATAAGAATTGATATTGCCTTCAATTAAGGAAAGCGCGGTCGCGTCGATAGGCAGTGCAGGGATGCCGGATGTCTCACGGTAAACATTGAATTTACGTATGGCATCAATCGCGACATCAACCCCAACGTCATCAGCAGCTGGATCCTCAAAGAAGTAAGGAGCGATAGCCTCCTCAATCTGTTGTTCAGTCGGGAATAGACCGAGGTCGCCTTCGAGAGTATCAACCAAGAAGGATAGAATATCCGACGCGCTCTTATTTGCCTCGAGTTCTGCCTTCATTTTATCAATGAAGATCCTCCCCTCGTAAGCCTTCTGAGCTGGGCTGAGCTGGTTCCAAACACCCTCAGGAGAGCCGCCGACTGCAAAACCTTCCTTGTCCTGCACCCAGTGCTGAACCTCATGGAGCAGCGTACCCAGAGGGTCTGCTGCCTTAGTGTAGAGAGTTATAGATTTTTTATCAGGGTTAAATGAGCCTTGAATATTGCTGCCCGGGAGAGACTTCTTAACAAAGACTTGAATGTTCTTCGCCTCAGGATAGATCTTATAAAGCTCTGGATGCCTAATGAGATCCTGAAGCTCGATGGCTCCACCCCTGATAAACTTATCTTGGTTCGACATCTTCGTAGTATCGAAGTCTGCAATCAGATCTTCGAGGAACATTCTCTTCTGCGCCAAGTTATCAGGCTGCAGATAGCGCCATTCGTTGTCGTATGGGTTGCGCTCCCAGCCAGTAGCAACGCGGATGGTGGCGGCGTCCTGACCTTCCTGCTCCATCTGCTGTGCGACAGCATAGTCTTCGGCGATTAAGCGGCGATTTTCTGCATCGATTTCGTTCTCGCCTTCGCGAGCTTCCGTGATCCCACGACCAGCGTAGATCGGGCGGCGACCCGGCATCTCTGCTGTGCCTGCAAAATATGCAGCGCGCTTGGCAGATCCCTTGTCCTCGCGGGTTGCGAACTCACCGCTGCGGATCGCATCGAACACTGCGTTCGCGTCGTTCAGGTTCTGGTCGAAGAAGAAGTCGCGGATCGCATTCAGGAAGCGGCGCATCTTCGCGAACACAGTGTTCTTTTTCTGGAAGCCTTCTGCACTCTCAGCCATCCACGCACGGAAAGCCTCAGCGACAATCTCTTCGTCCTTGTTCGCCCGCGTCTCGCCGCGATAGGCGTACTCAATGATGCCGCGCATCACGAGGTCGCGCTTGGCGAACTTCAGGATGGCGCTCCATTCAGCGTCGCTGAAGAAGCCGTGATCCTTCAGGTAATGCACCAGCTCATGGTACAGCACCGACTCCATCACCGTGCCATCTGGGTTCATGGCGACGCGGATGATGCTGTCCATCGGGTCGTAGCTACCAGCGAACTTACCGCCCTCGAGGAGGTCGCGGACAATCACCGTGATATTGTCGAAGCCAAAACCCTTGAGGATCTCACGCAGCTTGTTGCGCGCATCTTCACGCGCTGCCTTGCGGGCCTCGTAATCAGCGGCCTCCTGCTCGGTCGTGACGCCACCGGCCAGCTCGCCGGCCATAGCAGACGGAGCTGGTGGCTCACCCAGAGGAACAGCCGCAACGCCCGGCTCTTCAACCACTGGCTCGGCTGCCCCAGCAACCACCTCGGGCGGGGCAGCGGAAGGTGGCGCTGGGACTTCTTCTTCAGCGACAGGCGGAACCTGCTCGAATGCGGCGCGCGCCTGTACCTGACGGCGCTCTGCCTCATTCAGCTCAGTGTTCGGATAGCCGCGCTCGGCCAGCGCCTGACGGAATGCACCAGCCGGGTTCTCAACGGTTGCATCATTGATGATTGTGTCGAACAACTGCTGCCGCTCGGTCTGCGCCTGACGGATCGGGGAACCCTGACCAATCAGAGATGCAGTTTCCAGCGCGCTCTCACGCTCAAGGGCCGCACGTTCTTCTGCGGCGCGGGCTTCATCTTCTACTGCCAGCTCGACGTTCTGCTCGAGAGCCTGCTCAATAGACGACGGCTCGACAGCCGGTGCCTCGACACGAGCTGGTGCGGCAGCGCGCGTGCGCGCGAACTCGACGCGGTAATCGTTAACGATGCTCTGCGCTTCGTCGATCTCAGCCTGACGCTGAGCCTTCGTCGTCTCAGCCATGCGGCTGGCAGCCAGCGCGTTCATGCGGGACTGGATAGTCCGCTGAGCAGCGACCGGATCTTCTGCCTCGAGAGCCGATGCCACGTCATTCGCCAGAGACACGACACGACCGGCAGGCTTTGCACCCTCAGGCGTTCCGCTTGCTATGCGTAGGCGCTCTGTAATCGTCGCACGGTCGATAGTCGGAGCGGGTTGGACTTCTTCCTCAGACGGGATCTCAAATGCGGCTGAGGCAGCCTCACGCTCAGCGAGATCGGATGCCCGCATCTCAAAGGCTTTGCCGGTGTCGTCACGCACAGTAATGTAGCCATCGGCATCTGGCTCGCTCATCACATCAATCGTGCGTGTGATCGGGGCAGATGGGTCTGCGCGGTTAGGGAATGTGATCCGCGTGGTGCGGAGCGGCTCACCTTCAATTGTGGGCTGAGGCGCAGCAGGCGGTTGCTCAGCTCCGCGCGCTGCAAACCCCTGAGCTGCACCAGCGCCAGCACCAATGGTAGCCCCACCAATTGCACCAAGAGCGCCAGAGGACAGCAGGCCTTCGCTGATATCCGTCTCAGCAGCGGTGCCAAGCTTACCGATGTTCTGCGCAAGCTGCGCACCGGACTCTTCGATGAACTCCTGCGGAGCTTCGCCAACGGCTGAACGCGCAGCTCCACGAATGATACCGGGTTTAAGCGCCTTGCTCGAGAATAGGTTCTGCTCGAGGCCCGGAAGCTTCGATGCCACATTGGACGCCAGCGCAGCGCCACCAGCAGCCACAACGAATGCGCGGTCAGCTTCTTCCTGTGTGCCGCCCTTAGCCAGAACATCCTGCGCTGCGCTGTAGCCAGCGTCAGTAGCGTTCAGTGCGATGCCTGTGCGGACAGCAGCGCGCTCACCAGCTTGCGCAGCAGCCGTGCGGCCAAGCCCCTGAGCCAGCGCGGTCGCGCGATTAACGCCACCAGCAAGTACTGTGGCGGCAGTAGCTGGTACCTGCGACGCAAAAAACTCTGCGACCTCAATCGGAGAACCAAACTGAGAAGTGACGGTCGAGACTTCGCGCTGCGCTTCCTCAGGGGTGCCGGGCAGAAGGCTTCCAAACACGCGGCCCGGAGAGATGTAATCAGCAATGTCGCTCAGCGCAGAACGCGCAGCTTCAGGACGCTTCGGACCCTCAAGGAATTGACGAGCGCTAGAAAGGCCACGAGCCAAAGCGCCGGGAGCCTTGGCTTCCTCTTCTACTTTCCGCTGCTGTTCCTGCGTGCGCTGCAAGCCAGCCTCAGAACGCGAACCCTTGAGAAACTTCTCAGCTTCACTCAGTACAGTTCCAGAGACAAGCGGTGCAAATGACGTGGGAAAAGCGCGCTGAGCAATGTATTGACCGGGCTTGGCGATATCTATGACGGCCTGCCCAAGCTTACCGCCAACGTCTGCCAGATCCTGAAGGAAGCCGGTCTCTTGGGGCTTCTTGGGCTTCTGCTTTTCAGCGGCTTGTTGCTTTTGAACACGAACCCGCGCACGGGCTAGAGCTAATGCGCGCTGCTGTTCAAGAGTCAACTCTGCCATTGCCCACCCTTATTGAAACAGCTTCTTTTCCGCAGCTGTCATAGCATTCCACTCAGCGTTTGTGCCAGTGAAATTTTTGCGCTCTGGGCCCGTGTAAACTTCACCGCGAACACTACGCCGGAATGGTGTCCCCGGCTTCCGGTTCTCAAGCACAGCGAGCCGATCACGTGAGCGGCGATAGTTGTCACGGGCAATTTCGTATTTGCCCTTGAGTTCCTTCTTCTTCTCAGGGTCTTTTTCTTTCTGATACGCATAGAAAGCATCACTGGCTTTCGTGCGCAGCTCAGGCAGATCGCGTGTGAACTTGCCAGTCTCTTCTAGGACAGACGTAGCTGAAGCTGGTTTGGGCCCGGCACCATCGCCACCGCCGCCACCGCCGCGAGGCCCACGAAGCGTGTCAACAATCCTTGCTTCCGTCAGTCGGAGGTCAGCCTTCTTACCCTTAACCTCAAGGTCAGCCATCTCGAGGCGCTGAGGCATTGTGACCTCTTCCTCTGCGGCTTTACGTGCGGCAGCCAAAGCTCGCTCTTCAGTTTCACCAGCAGCCAACGCTGCGTTGTAAACGGAGAGCGCACGATCCTGAGCGGACTGACGACCGCGAACAACAGCAAGACGAATGTCTTCATCCGCAGCCTGTAGGCGTGAGCGCTTCTCTTCACGCTTGAGTTTAGCCTCATCTAGGCCTTTAACGCCAGCTTCAAGACCAGAAGCCAAAGCCTGCATGAAATACGGGCTATTACTCTGAGCCATCGCGAAGCCGGCACGAGCCAGTGCGTCCCAACCCTCCTGCCTCTTATCACTTTCGAGACGCTCTAGATCCTTTGCTGTGCGCGCACGGCGCTCATTGAGGAGGGCTTCCTCTTCAGGATTCATGCGAGCCTTAGAGAGAATGTCTAGTACATTCTGCGCGCCAGCCTGCCTTGCCTGAGAGCCACGCGCTAGGATGGCATCAACCTCTTTATTTCCAGTCGGCGTAAATTCACGAGGCTTGATCATGCTACGAAGCGCAGCCATCTCATCATACTGCTGAGGAGGAGGCGCGGCCACAGCACGTTCAGATTGCGGCGCGACTACACCCACATTCATCGGCACACCGGGAAGAGGTGTGGCAGGCGTTGCTTGAACTGGCGGCGGACGACGGAACGGCTGACCCGCCATCATCATTGCCAGTATGCGTTGGCGCTCTTCCTCAGACATCATGCCAGCCATTAGCCTACATCCTTCAACCAACCCAGACCATGCATCGGGTGCTTCATGTTGCGCTTGCCATCCTTGACTGGGCCTTCAATCTCGCCGCCTTCTTTCTTGCCGAAGACGCCAAGCTTACCCAGAATGCCGGCAACACTCCCCGTAACCCCAAGTAACTGCTGCAATGTTGACGGGCCCGGCGCGCTTTCAACGCGGGTGCCAGAGCCGGTGGCTGCTGGAGCGCCGCCAATAGCTGCAAGACGCTGTGCCTGCAGATACGGATAGTCACGCTGCGCCTCAAAGTCTTCACGGGCCAGATCAGCAGAACGCTGAGCAAGCTGTTGACGAAGCAGGCCAATGTCCTGAAGGCCGGTAATGTCAGCAGTGCGCTGCTCCTGAAGCTGGGAGCCGAGCTGAGCATACCTTGGTGCGGCTTCCAGCATGCGATTGGATTCAGCGCCATAGAGATCAGCCGCTGTCTTGTAGCCCTCAGTCAGGGCGCTGACCTGCTTCTCAAGCGCTGCGGCCTGCGCGTCGCGGATAGCGCGTTGCGTGAACTCAGCACTGCGCGAACCGCCGAACGTGCCACCACCAATGAAGGTGCGGTTCACAGCCGGGAGGATGTTCTCATAGAGATTGCGACCAGCCATCGAGCCAATACCTGCCACGACGTTCTGGATATATGGGTTCATGTACTGCTGAGCGACACCGGGTGTGGTGAACGATGTGGTGCCACGACCTAGAGCTTCAGCCGACGCGCCAATGTACGGCTGATACGCACCCATCGATGACTTGAAGCCAGCGAATGCCTGCTCCTGCTCAGGCTGGAAGCCGGCGATTCGGGCAATAGGTACCTCCTTGCCCGCCGCGTCCTTGGTCACATACTTCTGATACGGCTCAGACGTGGACTCATACGCCTTCTTGAGGACGTTCTGTGCATACTGAGTATACCACTCAGGGAGGATCGTTTGGGTAGTTGTCTGTTGAACCGCCATTATGCCTTACTCCCAACCGCTTTAAGCATCTGCTCAATACCCTGCTGCGGTTTCGCAATCTTCTTTACGTTCTTGCGCCCTGCCCGTTTGCGCACCATTTGGCGCATCTTGTCAAGACGCCGCACACCCTCATTCGTCGAGCCATCACCAAGATCGGCCACGTCCTGAGCGCTCCAGACATATTCACCGTCCGAAAGCCAAGCCGGGATCTTGTCTTCCTGCCCACTGCCGATACCATTGACCGGACCCGGACCATGATGACCGCCGCCTTTGCGGTACTCCATGAGGTGCTTTACCATATCATCATTCATTTCGCCACCTTCAGCCATGCCAGTGGCTGCTTTCATCTGACCAACCGTAGGCCAATCGAAAGTCAGCGGCTTACTATATTGAGAGCGAACGTCCTGAAGGCTTTGAGTATAGCGACTGAGGATATCATTCAAAGCAGCATTAGATTCCGTGATGCCAGCGTTATAAGAATTGAAAGGCATGAACCTACCTTTTCTTCCGCCAACATCCAAAGCTGCGTTGAGCTGTTCAGGCGTAGTATATCGGCTGAGAACATTCATCATATCGCCAATATCTGCACCTCCTCGAATGTCTCGCTGACCATACAGCATGGGCGACGACAGCTCGCGCTGAGCGGCCAGACGCGCATCTTCAGATGCTCCCTGAGCATACATCGCCTTATTCAAGGCTGAAGATATACTTGCGTTATTGAGGTCTCCGTACAACGAAGCGTTGCGTGCAGCCGCCGCCTCACGCTCCGCGCGCGCGGCGTCAATCAGTGGGCTATATTCGGCCCGAACGCTATCTTGAGCGGCCTTGCGTGCGGCAGTCTGTTCAGCGCGAGCCGCCTGCCTCGTTTGCTCATAAAGCTCTCGGTCAATATCCCCGCGAGCAAAGTATGGCTGCGCCGCCTCGCGCGCTAAACGCTTAGCTTCATTCTCAGCGATTGACTTTCTCTGCTGTTCAGCTTGCAATTTTCTTCGCTGAATGTCGTAGTTACGGAGAAGTGTCCGATCTTGTTTTGAAAGTTTTCGATATTCATCCGTGCCTATATTAAGACCTGTATATTCATCTATGAACCCCGAAAGCTCATCAGGCAATTCAATCAATCCACCCTCCGCAGCCGTGACAGGTGCAACGCCGCCAAGGCCAGCTCCGAATGTGTTAGCCTGCTTAATTGCCTGATCCAGCGTCAGTGTGCCTGCCTCAACCTGCTTAGCCAGATCATCCTGATAAGCATTAAACCTAGCGAGGTTCTGATTGTACGTGTTCATGGTCGCGGCATTCAGCGCATCTACTTGCTCTTGCGTGTATTGATAGCGAGGCGTTCCGCCTACAGTCTGGACTGTCGCAGGAGTATAAGTCTGAGTAACCGGAGCTATCTGAGCCGGCTTAAAGAACTCAAACTCAGCAGTCTGCTTGCCGGGACCAGCCTGACCATAAGTGAATGGATCGAAGCTACCAATCCCACGCTCACGGTTCATTGGTGTGAAAGAGACCCTGCTTTGATCAGGGGTGATTACCTCAGTTCCATCGCCGCCATCGAGGAGATCCCCAAGGCCCTTGATGAGCGTGGGCGCAAGCAAACCAAGGCGCGCCCAGTCCTTCCATGTCCACTTCTTTTTATCGCCGTCTTTGTCGTCTTTTTTATCCTCGCCATCTCCGGGCGGAGGCTCTTTATCTTTATCGTCAGTCTTAGTGTCGCCAGTGTCCTGAGCGGTAACAACCGTAGTAGGCGTACCTTTATCGTCAGTCTTGTTATCACCAGTGTCCTTAGCAGTGACAACCGTAGTGGGGGTACCCTTGTCGTCGGTCTTAGTATCGCCAGTGTCCTTAGCAGTCACATCGATATTTGTAGCCGATGTGTCTTTATCACTACCAGTTTCACCAGTTTTACCGTCACCTTGTGCGGTAACAACCGTAGTTGGAGTGCCTTTGTCGTCGACCTTAGTGTCGCCAGCGTTCTGTGCAGTAACAACCGTAGTGGGCGTTCCGCCAGTGGTGTCCTGCGTATTATCCCCGGTGCGCGTACCAGTTACGTTGATGGCCCCAGTGGTGCCAATACCAGCGGTCGTGCCGCCTGTACGTGTTCCGGTTACGTCAATGCCGCCATCAGTAGAGCCGCCAGCGCCAGTGCTGCCACCTCCACTGCTGCCAATACCGCCAGTAACAGGCACCCCGTCTCTTAAACGAACGCCACGGGCAAAATCAAAATACGTGCCATCCCCGAGATCAACACTATAGATGCCTTGATCTCTGGCAAACTTCATAAGCTCATCGTATTCGGGATCTCTGCCAGACAACTCACCCATTAGATAATCACTAAGACCAGCGACACCTGCATTTATCAGGGAGTTTTTAAGGCTCTGCCCAGTGGCGATATTGCCAGCAAAGCTGCCAGCGCCAGCGCCGACAGCAGAACCAAGGTTTGTCGCGACGGTCTTGGCGGCTTCCCCAGCTTGTGTGGTAGTTTTTACACCCTGAATATATGGTCCAAGGAACTCCGAGCCTGCGGCTGTAAGGCCACCGACCACTGCGCCCTTGAGTGGATCGCCGCCAGAAATCGCAGAGCCAGCGCCACCAGCCGCAGCTTGCGCCAGAACAGCACCGACACCCTGCAGGCCCGGGATCATACTTACGACGATGGGCAGAGCGGCGCCGGCAATCTTATCAAACGTACCATAATCAGGCCTGTCAGTCGCAACCGATTGCCAGCTATCCCCGTATCCAGCTTTTTCAATTGTCCAGTTTGCGACCTGACCCTGAGATGAGGACATTTCGTTCGCCGCATCAACCAGACTACGGATGCTATCTCCGCTCGCCGTGCTGCCGATTACGTTGCCCTTGCCGTCAACCAATCGATAACTTGCGTTGGGATCAACGGCAAACGTCGAACGCTCAGTTACGTCGTTCTCATTATCCCTGTCGGTCTGGCTGCCATAGGTCCGCATAACGGCCTGATACTGGGGATTATAAATCCCAAGACCGGCCATGATATTGGCAGTAGAGCCGGGAATGATTTCCCCCGCTCCAACGGCGTTATCGTACATGCCAATATTGGAAATGCCGGCTTTCTGGGCAGCAGCAAGGGAAGCGGCGTCTTTCGATTGAATCTCTGCTTGTCGGCGCTGATAGTCAGCCTGATAGTCGGCAAGGTTAAAACCAGTGAGGGCAGCAATGTCCGCTTCAGAAAGTCCGGCAGCTCTCAGCTCGTCAATGTTATAGCCGTCCGCCATCCCTAAGATCCCTGACTAATCACGTCGTTAAAACGCATTGCCCACTCACGCCAATCGTCAAACTGATAGGCGTCTGGAACGCCAAGAGATGCGAGTGACGCAATCGTTGATAACCCAGATGCCCAGTTTTTCCAATCTCTTTCGTCCATGAGGCGCACAGCGACCCCAAAGTCCTCAATCGACGGGAACATATAGTCCGCCCAGTCCACCACATTGTCGACAATGCGCGGATCAATCGTGGTGGTCCGGACCTTCGCCATCAGCTTTGATAGCGGCCATCCGCCGCTTCGATGTGCGCGATAACCTGACCCATCTGGTAATCCCCACCAACCGTGTTCGATGAGAACCGGAAGCGCAGCTCGCGGCGCTGCTCCTTGAAGAACACCTGCTGTTCATACTTCTCATTGGCTACAGCCGGGAAGCTGTGCAGTGGGCCATAGATCTCAGGCGCGCGGGCGTTGATCCGACCCGTGATCTGGGCTGTCATGTCACCCTGTTGCACGAAGTCAGGCTCAATCATCTCTACGTGGATAGACTTATTGCGCGGACTTTCGGCATTGATCAGGGAGATGTCGCCCGTCTCGAAGAAGCTCTCGATGGCATTGATCTGCGCGCCGTCGATCTCGTCAACACCGAACTCATGCTGCCAGATACGATAGCGCGTCGGGCCATTGCTGACCACGCGGATAGCTTCCGTCTGGGTGATGCGAGTGTCGCTTGCTTCCGTGATGCGGATGTCCGCCACGCCCGGGCTGATCGGGCTGACGCCAGCAAGGATCGGGCGGTTCAGCGAGCCAGCATAGATGCCAGCCGAGCGCCCCAGATTCGGCAGCTCCGTGTCGTACCACGTCTGCTCGCGGAAGTTATAGATTACAGCGTGCGTGCATTCCGTCGCATTGCCACGCGGATAGCACCACCAGATCTCACCGAAGCGCGGAACCTTATAGGCGAAGATCTTGTTCGCATATGCCCGGTTCAGGCCGTCGAAGAAGTAATTGATGTTCATGTTGTTCGGCACTTCGCGAACGACGCCGTTGTACATCATGAAGCGGCCATCACCGACCCAGAAGTAAATCCCGTCATACTCAATCACGCTGTTCACCGCGATGATCGAGGACGACGAGCTGATCGTGTCGAAGGCGAACACATCCGTGCCGCCCGTGTAATAGACGCGGATCAGACTATCGAGCGTCCACAGCAGGCCGGCAGGGTTCTGACCACCACCACGCAGCGGCAGGCCCTTGACGATCTTCGAGGATGCGATGAACGCATCACCCGCGTCACCCGTCGTGAAGTTCGTGGGATCGTTTGCATCCGACCACTTCACGTATCCGTTCTGGGAAAACATAAACAGATACGGGTGCAGCACCACTACACCACCGCTCACGCCACCCGTCGGGATAGGCGTCAGGGGCGTCGTGCCATAGATGTCGCCGAGATAGGCCGGATAGTTAGCACCCGTCGAGATATCGAGCGCTGATTCGGACGGATGCGCGATCACCACTGTCGAGCTGCCAGCGCCGTCATAGAGCGCGTCGAACTGCCACATGAAGTTCGGGCCACCTGTGAACGTCGTGGGTGTGCGCGAGACCACCGAGCTGGTGTTGCCCGCGCCGTCAATCGTCATGCGCTGAATGCCCTCACCATAGCCCATATGGGTATAGGTGAAGTTGTTCAGCGACTGCAGGTGAAACTGATTGACGATGCCTTCGACGTAGTTCGTGATCTGCCGATACCCGCCGATCTTGCGTGGCAACCCGCGCTGAAACCGGACCCACTGCCCGTCAACGTAGAAGTTACCTTCGAACTTCGTGCCGTCACGCTTGATGCCGGCCTCTGATCTGACGTTAACGGGTACGAGCATCGCGGCGCGATCCTATGACAAACAGTTATTCGGAGGGCGCAGGCTCTTCCGCAGGTGCCTCCTCAGCGGGTGCTTCTTCGACTGGGGCCTCTTCCTCAGCAGGAACCTCTGGCTCCGGCTCAGGCTCAGGTGCGTTGGGATCAACGATACCGTCTTCCGTCACGACCCAGCCGGGCTGAACATCGTCAGCAACCGGAAAGTATTGTGCCAGAACGTCAGGGTGAAAGCATTCCTCAATCGTAAAGCCGTCAACCGGGACGATGATTTCATCAACTCTACCGTCAATAATCCGCGCCATCTTTGTCATGATTAATACTCCACAATCACGAGGCCAGCGCCGCCGTTTGCGACTGGGCCGCCACCACCAGCCGGGAAGCCTCCGGTGGCCCCCGAAGAGGCGCCCCCACCTCCACCATTAAGGCCCGGGGCGCCAGCGCCGCCAGCGCCAGTTGCTATAAAGTCAATTGAGTATATTGCGGCGCTAAATCCAAAAGTAACAGCAGCAGTAGAGCTACCACTAAAGCCTGCCCCGCCGGGATAGTTTGAGCTACCACCCCCACCACCAGCGCACCCATTGCCACCAAAGGCAGTGGACGTGCCGGCAGAATACCCGCCATTTCCGAATAGGCCCGCAGCACCACCACCTGAAGAACCACCAGCCCCACCGGAGAAATTAATATCACCGCCAGATCCCGCGCCCACTGCGCCAGTCGTAGTCGCCCCACCCGTGGCTGAACAGTAAGCTCCGAAGGACGATGTGCCTCCTGTACTTGTTGTGGAATTGCCTCCAGCCCCAACTGTTACGGCAACGGACGTGACTCCAGTGACGTTAATGGTTCTCATTGAGAAACCACCACCCGCGCCAGAGTTGTATCCACCACCGCCCCACACTCGGACACGAACACTTGTAACACCAAGTGGCACGGTGAACGTGCCAGATGATACAAATGTCTGCACCTGCCCGTTACCGAATACCCCCGTATAAGGATTGACGATAGGTGATGTTAAAGAAGGAAGGCTCATGTCAATTATCCTTCAATGGTTACGATGCGCCCAGATATCGTACCTTTAACCCCAAGGGTTGTCCGATTTCTGAAGTCAAAACTTTGAGATGTGACCGATGGATATGTGTTGCTTACAACAGCAGTCCCACTGGTTTGAACAATACCAGCGCCGCCCGCCGAGCAGTTGCTAATCGCGATGCCAACAAGGGAGTACCCGTTACTGTAACCGATGGTCACTGGCGCGGACGCTGTGACACCCGCAGTTATGGTTTCGCTATAAGACGTACTGTTAGCATAATAGATACCAAAAACCGGCTTTTGGCTGTTATCCAAATAAGCCGCGACAAAAGCGTCGCCATTATAAGGTTGCAACGAAACTGTATTATTAGAGCTACTATAGGCAGTGCTACTAAGATTGGTATAGCCATTTGTGGCTTGCGTTGCCACACCGCTATTCTGCAAAGCAGAGGGGGTGGGCAAAAGTCCATATCTAAGGGGCTGCCCACTACTCGCTGGGTAGGTCGCAATTATTGGATCTCCAGACCCAGTTACACCAACAGACGAACCGGATCCGGGGCTAGCATTATAATATGTGGTGTTACTAGCCTCACCAGAATTCAAGCTGGTACTTCCTCCTGAGGATAGTAATTTTGAATACAGAGCGCTTGCGCTGCTACTGTTATAAAAAACAAGATAATCATCCGGAGTGACAGAGGGATTTGTCATGCGATAATAAGTGCCACTGGTTGATGATGATGTATTACTTATATTATATTCAGCATAACTGGTGTCCGAAGTGCGCCCCATATGATAATAACGAACAGTTCCTGTGGTGTTACACGGCCCCCAGATAATAAAATCTCCAGATCGAAATCCTGAAACTTGCACATTATTAAATGTGTGCGTTGATTCAGTTGTGGATTGAGAGTTTAATGTTCTAGTAGTGTCATTATATATGCTGTAGCGCATGTATTGGCTACCCTCTCTAAACCCAATTATAAAAAGAGAGTTCTGACCTAGTGGAGAGATCGCCCAATCCAGATCCCCAGACCCATAAACACCTTGACCTACGAGTGTGTTTAGGAATGAATAAGAGGACGAATAAACACTAAAGGCAACAGTTGTGACGGAAGAATTATAGGCAACTACAATTTTCCCATTAGTAAGCTGAATAACATATACCTGTCCAACATATGAACTTGCGCTGGCCGCAACGGTTATCAATGTCTGTTGAACACCTGCTGAATTGTAGATTGCCATCTTGACTGGATATGAGCCGGAGGCCGATTTATAAACAATCGCAATATCCCCGTTCTGTAGAGTGCAGCAGCTCGTCCCAAGGGAAGTCGCGTCCTCAATTAATGTCTGCGCCAGAAACTGCGTTGACGTGGTTGATGTTGACGGACCTAATGAGGCAGAAATTGTTTGTGTTGTAGCAGGGAAAAACGACGCCGTAGTTAACGTCGATCCGCCCCTGTTATAGCCGTTTACGGATGCCGAGGCACTGCCAGCGGACTGCGAAACTGAAGCAAAAGGCTCCAGCGCATATGACGTGGAATTTACTTTTGCGTAATAGATACCACGCGGCCAGTAATAGCTGTTTGCCAAAGACGGAGACTCAACGCTAGTCCTATACAGCCGGATAGATGTCCCGATTGGAAAGATCTGGATTGTCGATCCTTGGCTGTAATTGTTCATCGCCCGAATTTCCGTGGCAGAACTCAAAGCCGTCCCGGAGGAATCGAACAAACGATAAAACGCCTTGCCTCGTTGCGTCGTGCCAGTTGCTCCAGTCGAAGTCGGAAGAAACGCCCATGTAACCATAAAGTTACCACTGGCATTTACTGCGTTTGCTGAAAAACCAGTGTAAGATCCCAGATCCGCATCAAAAAGCTTTACCTCAGATCCCAATGTCCCGGCAGAGGAATAAGATCTAAAGTAAACTGCGTTATTTGAAGTTGAATAAACAATACCAATGGCATCAGATGGCAGTAAGAAGGTTTTACATGAATAACCACCAGCGCCACCAGTTAAACTAAAGTTGGTTCCAACAATTGAAGTGTTTGTTGCACTATAAACGTAATAGTAAAGAACGCCTAGTCCATTCCCCGTGAACATGATAGCAAATGAGTTGTCGCTTCTAACCGTAACACTAATCTGATTATTAACGCCACTCCCGGCTGATCCAGATGCAGTATTCCCATTGTAAGTTGATGTTCCGGTTGAACTAATAACATGATAAACGACATTTGGCGTGTTGTTGTAGAACGCCACAACAAATGAGCTGTCTGACCGCGCAGCGAAGGCAACATGATTGCTAGGTCCTGCGGCGATATAGGTTGTTAGAGCTGTGGCTGCAGTGGAGACAGTGCCATCTGCATTATAAATAGCGAAGCATAGGTAATAGTTTGTGGTGTACCCATTCCAGATAACAGCGAATTTACCATTCGGCAGCGCCAAGCACCCAATTGATCCGCCCGACAACTTATGAGTAGTTGTGGCGACAGTAACTTCCGAAACGACGACGTTATCATTCGCGTCGAGGATCTTAAAATAAACATAACCGTCGATGGACGCTCCTGAGGCGCGCTTGCCGTATGCAACAGCCACATTTCCGTTTGTCAACTGAGCGACCGCAGGAGCGACATTCATGCCACCATAGTATTCAATATACTTTAGCGTGCCTGCATTTGGTTGCGAGAGAATGGGGGCGCTCGGAGCAGAGGCTGTAAAGCCAAAAGAGGCCGTGCTTACAGCTGTATCCGAAACACGGCCCAATCCTTGAGACGTATTATAAATTGGGTCTCCCGCAGTGAAGCCGATTGAGCTTGCGGTTGTGAGGAATTGATTGCCTGAAGAAGCGCCAGAAACAGAGCGACCCATGATTAAACCTCCTCGTAACCGTAAATCGTGACGCTGGTGTCAGCTGTCGTCGAATAAACCACAAATGCCTCTGTCGCGTTTGCCACAACGCCAGCGCGCTCAAGAACCCCATTAACGTCAATCACGGTCTGATACTCAATGTATTCACTTGCAGTGGGCGTCCCACTTGAAGCCACCGCTACGTTAACGACGGCAGGGTATGCGCCGCGATTCACAATGCTGATTGTCGCGACCGCGACCGTTGCAGCGGGAACAGTGTACACAACCGTATTGGTCGCTGCCGCTGGTACCGCTTGCCCTAAAATGCCTGTCGCCATCGCCTCAATCCCTATTAGAAGCTGGAGAAGTAATATGCCTTGGGTGTCGAGATACCACCTGCAGGCTGCCAGCTCAAGTTAGTTCCATCTGTTTGCAGATATTTGCCCGCGTTCCCGGCCTGAGATGGGAGGATTGTGGATGCACTCACGGTACTCCACGTCCCATCACCGCGCAGATATGTCGTCCCGCTCGGCGTTCCCGACGCTGCAATCGCATTGATCGGGATCGTCGACCATGTGCCAGCTCCACTCAGGAACGTGGTAGCAGACGGAGATCCAGTCGCAGTGATCTTGCTGACAGTGATCGTCGACCACGTGCCATCACCAGTCAGGAACGTCATGGAGTCCAGAGTGCCGGTGGCATTAATGCTGCCGACTGGGACGTAAGACCAAGATGCCGTCGAGCCATCAGTCGTGATGAACTTACCCGCGTTACCAGTCTGGCTTGGAAGCGCGGCAGAGAAGGCCGCCGCAGCGACAAAGGCCGTCGTAGCGATCTGAGTAGAGCTGGTTCCCGGCGTGGCCGTCGGAGCAGTCGGAATACCAGTGAGGCCCGGGCTATCCACCAGAACTACATCAGTGCCAGTACCCGTCGTGCCGTAAGACGTGCCCCACGCAGAGCCAGTGCTGACCGGAATACCTGCACCCGGATACACGGTGACGCCCGTGCTGGCGATTGTGATCGAGCCAGAGCCATTCGTGATGCTGACGCCAGTGCCTGCGGTGAGGGTGGAAAGGGAATAGTTCGTCCCGTTACCAATCAAAACCTGACCGTTGGTCGGAACAGTGGCCACGCCTGTGCCACCCTGAGGGACGCTCAGAGGCGTTGTGAGGCCCGACAGGGAGGTGATGTCGCTGTTAGCGCCAGAGGCTGCGGCACTAATCGATGCGCGCGCTGTGGCAGCGTTGGTGGCTGTGAACAGGCCAATACCCAGCGACGTGCCGCCCAGATTGATGAGCGCTGTGCCGGCAGTCGTTGCGCCCGTACCGCCCTGCGATATCGAGATCGGCGTGCTGAGGTTGTTCGTGTCAGCCTCGACGACGTTTGTGCCGTCACAGTACATGATAGCCGCGCCGTTTTGAACGACGCTAACGCCAGTCCCAGCTGCGGTTTTGACCGTAAGCGTGTAGCTGCCGGTCGTGTTGTTCCGGACCCAGTATTGCTGGATCGTGTTCGGAACGACGATCTCCATGTTCGCGGTCAGTACGCCGCTGAACTGATAGGCGATGCGGTTCAGGTTCGTGCCGGACAATGTGTACGGACTGGGCTGCCCAGTCAGGCTGATCGAGACATAGTCGAAGGCGAACGTGGCGCTCTGACCGTAACCAATCGTGTAGAAGTTCGATCCGTCAGTGATTACGCGGGCGCTGTCACCGGGATTGAATACCAGCGTTGCTTGACCGTTGATCAGCTCACCGCCAGTGGGTGTGATCGTCAGCCCACCAGTGCCTGAGTTACGGGCATCAAAGAACCAGTCGTTACCCGCAGTCGCTGCCGACGGCATTGTAAACGTGCCAGCGCCGCCGTTCCAAACCAGCACGCGAGCGCGGTCGACGGATGTCAGCGTATAGTTGGACGACAACAGCGTCGTGGGAGCCGCCTGATTGAGCGTGGTCGTGATCGCCTTGAGGCCAGCACCAGCCAGTGCGCTCGCGGATGCGGACGACGTGCCAGCGCCATACTGGATCGGACGCCATGTGCCGTTAACAGTCGCATTGCCCGTGAGGTAGATCTGCCATGCTTGACCAGCAGCAATGGTCTGGATCGTGTTGCCGCTGTTATCGGCGACCGTGAACGACGACGCGCCGACATTAAAGAACAGCGCGGTCTGGCCGACGCTCGCCTGCGTGGCGTCCGGCATGCGGATCGTGAAGCCAGCTCCAGACGGCGTTACATCCATGATGGATGCGACGACATTCGTATTGGTTGCAAGCTCGGTCGGCCACGTCAGTGTGACGTTGGCGGTCAGAGCAATGGCGCGATAGCTTACGTCAGCGGGGTAGACGACTGTGCCACCGAAGGTATTTGTGAAAGACGGCACTATTAGTCCTCCCTACGAATGATGCCACGGTCGACGATCTGACGAATGTCTTCGCCATTCAGCGCGGCAATGGAGCGGTCGTAGAAACCCTGCCAGATTGGGATGATTTCCTCGTTCTTGAGGAACGGCGCAGCCTCCAAGAGAGAGGCATAGAGCAGCGCGTTCGGCGCATACTCAGTGAACCAGTTGGTCTGCACGTCGTCGCCGAGCAGCGGCGGCAGCTCGTAATAGATGATCTCATAGGGGAAATCATCGGACGGCGTCGGCGCGAAGAACCAATGCTGATAGTCGTAATCCGCGTAGAAGCGCGGCGTGCCTGTCTGCGTCTGGTTCGGCCAGTATTGGCGCATATACTCATAGGAGCGCGGGAAGATCTCGCGCGTCGTATTGTAGCCAGCACCTGTGCCGACACGCATGCTGACGGTTTCGCGCCAGCGATCAGGCTTCGGATAGGTCGCCTGCCCCTGCGTCATGGTCGAACTGACCACCGTGACGGTGCCTTGGATCTTCAGTTCACGTGCGAGGCGACGTTCAGCAAGCCCAACCAAGCTGGGAAGCTGCAGGTAAACTGAGGGATCTGTGGCCAGCGTAGCTCCGCGCTCCAGATAATTCCGGAGGTCATCAAGCAAACTGTTATACGTCATCGCTGTGGCCATGAGCGAAGCCTTACATTAATTCAGCGATTGCTGCAATCAGCGCTGTAACAGCTGCGACGGCGACTGCCAACTTCGTTTTCACATTCATCAGCTTGACCATCAGGGTGGGCTGAACTGGGAGCTTCTCCCCTACTGCGCCGTCCTTTTTCTTAGCCATGTTCGCTTTCCTTATTTTGCTTTGGCCTTCAGGGCCTCTTGCCACGCTTCAACAATCAAGCGGTGCTTTGCTTTGCAATCTCCAAACGCTTCAATCATACCCTTTTCCCACAGCGCGCGCTCCGGATCAATTAGAGGAACGGGAGGCTCGCTCAGGTTCTTGCACGGAAACGCCAGATTCGCGGGTGGTGCCGGGAGTGTCTGTATCACGGATGCTTTGCTTGAGCACCCCGACGACGCCATCAGGAGGGGTAGGGCAGTCAGCAGGAGGAGCTGGGATGTTCCTGTAGATTTCTTTGATGGTGTTCGTCCGCTCAACAGATGTGACCTCTGCCGCATTTCGCACCTCCTCATACTCGTTAGCCTTGCTGTCGATGACTTGCTGCATCGCAGCACGCTGCTTCTCGGCCTTCTCCAGTGCTTTTGCATAGGCAGCGTCGCACTGCCAGTCCTTCACCTTGTAGCCACCGACAAAGCCTATCAGAAGTAGGCCGCCCATGATGTAAGGTGTCGGGATGCCAAACATCAGAGCCAGCTCGCAAACTTCTTGGTCTTCATTTTACGGTCATCGAGACCGTGCGTGCCACCATTAATTCTCTTCGTCAGAGCAAGAATGGCAGCGTCGTTGATGCCCTGATCACAGATCGACCAGAGTTTGTTGCGGTCAAAGAACCAAAGCGCGCTCTCAAAGCACAACTCACCAGCCACGAGGTCTGGGTTTGTCATCACATCAGGACGACCGATATAGTCCGAAAACGCCTTGAAATTCGCCTTGCCAGTCAATTGGAGGGCTCCTCGGCCTCTGTACAGCCACCCTTCGCCTGAAGCCTCATCGCCATTGCCCATGCGGTTGGCATAGACCCGGTTGGCAATCTTCTGCGGTTGACGCTCATAGGCTCGAGCCAAGGCGTCGGTCGGGAAGTACTTGCCGAAGATGCCGCGCAGGCCCTTCGCGCCGTAGTTTAGGTTCTCGGAGAACGTCTTGAAGTTCCCGCTTTCATGCGCAGTTTGAGCAAAAAAATGAGCAGCGCGATTAGGCGATAGCTTATAGAAAGCTGCAGCCGCCTTAAGCGTCCCCGGACCAAACGCGCCATCTGCCGTTACTCCGATTTTCTGCTGAAGGTTTACGAGGCTCATTGTGGACCTTTCAGATTATCGCGCCATGCCGGAAAATCGTTCTCATCAATCACGCCGTCGCCATTCAGGTCGTACCGCAGGTCGTTCCGATATTTCTCCCACGGGGCGAGATCATCATCGTCGTCGTCATCGACCGTTTCGGTCAGATCAACCTCTTCTTTGCTGTTAGTAAAGAAGGTTTCATTAGCAGCAACGGGCGTAGCTGTTACTGGGGCATCATCAACAGGCGCTGGCTCAACAGGGGCAGGCTCTTCCGGCTTAGGATCGCGCGCATTTGCATTCAAGCTCAAGCCACCCAGCAAGCCGACGAAAGCCCCGATAATGGTCTGGAATGCCGGATTGATCATCTCAAGGACGGCAACACTGTCAATCAGCTCGTTAGGCATAAACAAGGCAACGACCAAAGCCAGCACAACTACGACGATAACCATCGACAATGTCGTGATCGCCATGCGGATCGTGAACTCAATGGTGTCCTCGATGCCTTCTTTCTTGCTCTCAAAGCGCTCAAAGAAACTCATCATTTATCCCTTTCAGCCAGCGGATTAGCTAGGGTTTTCGTAATACGCTCATCAACCTGCTTCTCAAGATCCTTGATGCGCCGCTGCTGCTCAAGGTCTTGCGCTCGTAGCTCTTGTATAATAGCCCGCTGAGATTGCAATGTTTCTCTCTCAGAGACCTGTGTGCGTGCCGTAACGGCATCGACAGTCTGACGCGCGCTCATCACGCTACTGCCAAGACTGGACGAGAGAGATGCGAGGTTATCCGAGAGATACTTGGTGGTCTCCAAGTTCATGCGGATCATGCGCTCGTTGCTCTCCTGCTTCTCCTTCATCTGGGCGAACTCGTCACCCATAGATGCATAGGTGGCAGTCACCTCCTGCATGGTCAGGAATTGCTGGTAAACTTCGAAGCCAGCCCAAAGGGAACCAGCAGCGCCAGACAGAGCAGTGAGAACGACAAATAGCTTGCCGCCAGTAAACTTAATCCCGCCAACTTCAATGGAAGTGCCTTCAGGCTTTTCATCTTCGTCACTCATATTGCTCGTCCACCATCTCTTCCCAAAGAGAATCCTGACCCCTCATCATGCGATACAATGCCATATTCGCGTCAGGAATGCGACGGCCTTTATAGATATCGCGCGGCTGATAGAATGGCATGTCTGGGATGCGGGCCTGCGTGTATGCTGAATAGCCAGCCGGTATGGCCGCAAGCTGGGACATTGCCTCACTGTCACCATTGTTCACGTCCCCCACATCAATCACCTGACCGGATGCCATCTCACCTTGCATGCCAAGCAACTCCATCTGCTGCGCTTGCCCGGAGGGTGTGGTCGTGTCGCTGCCGATGAACGTCGTGATGACGGGCGCGAAGGTCGGGCCTTCGGTGGGTGATATGGTATATGTCTCAGCGACTGTCTCTGTCGTGGTCTGTTCGCCATATTGCGCCGCGTATTGCGCATCGGCCTGTGCCACGAATGCCACGCTCTGGAGGCTGGCTTGCAGGACTGTTTCACGTGAAAACAGATCAGCCTCTGCCACTGCCTCGCTCTGGAAGAACTCGACGTTACGGTCGCGTCGTACTTCGCCTGCGATGGCAGCCGTCTGATCAGGCCCTGACTGCTGCTGCTCAACGCGCGCTGCCTCTGCCTGCTGAGCCTCTTCTGCCACATTGTCCAGCGCCTCAGACACCTCAGCTTCGCTTGGCGCGCCGGGGGCATCGCCTGCAGCCAAGGCCTCGAGCTGATCGGGGCTGAGAGGCTCATCGTTCGCGTCCTCAGCCTGATCCTCGTCGGCCTCCTCCTGCTCCACTACATCGTCGGAAACTATGTCCTCTTCTGACACAGCTTCCTCAGCCATCTCAGTCTCAACTTCAACCTCTACAGCCTGCTCCACAACCGGATCTTCAACAGGCTCGGGTTCGTTTTGCAAAACTGTTTCTGTCGGGTCAGGCACGACATCAGGGGCTGGATCAACTGCGTCAAGCACCGGGATTGGCTCTGGCTCTGGTTGTTGAGCAGCACCAAATGACAGGCTCGCATTGTCAATCTGCGGGCCATAAGGGCCACCCCAAAAGCCGACATCCTGCGCCGTGAAGCTCAGTGTAGCTGTGTTAAATGGTGATGCAGTACCAGTGAGAGAGAAGGTTTCGTATTGTGGTTGGTAGGTTTGCAGACTGAGTAGGTTCACAGACTGCACAGGCTCGCCGCCAAGATACAGGTTAAGGTTGGCAGTCAGCCAGTCCTGCGGGCCGTTCGGGTTCTGACACCAGCCGCCGATGCTGTTGTTGCATGGCAGTCGGTATTGGAAGCTAACGGTAAAGCCAGTGTATGTCTCTGGCGTTGACACAGTCTGAGCTGTCGTAGTGGCCAAGAACGAAAACGTATAGCACGCGCCGCCAGACGGGCCACACCCGCCATAGACGCCGCCCGGCCACTGCGAAGACCAGCCCATCGCGCCTTGCTCAAAGCCCGGGTTAATCAGCAGATTATCCTGCGCAAAGGCAGGGGCGGCAATCAGCGCCGCGAGGAGGACTTTTGTTTTTCTTCCCATGCCGCTGCAGCTTCCTTGCCGATCTTGCCCTCGAACGGGCATGGGGTGCCGGCCATCTTCATGGCGTCGAATACGCGCGTATCCTGACATAGAAGCGATACAGCGGCCACGCGCATGCCCATATCGTATAGCGTCTTGCTGAGCTTCAGGGCTTCGCAGTTTTTATCGCGCACCGTCTTGCCAGCAGAGATGCCGAGGATCTGCGTCTGGACGGCCCCAGAGACGCCTGTGGTGCAGAGATCCTGCGAATAGCTCATCATGCTTGGAGCGATGGCTGAGGGCGGCGGAGAAGTGATTTTCTGCGTCACGCTCTGGTTAGATTGGCTCTCGCTATAGCTCTTGCTGTCCGAGACGTTGACGTTGTTGTTCTGGTTGACGCTACGGCTATCAGACGTGCTGCTCGATGTGTTCTGGTTCACATTTGTGCTAACCGAGCGGCTGTCATTGATGTTCGTGTTGACGTTCTCAGAGGTGCTGGTCGAGACGTTCGTGTTCAGGTTCGTCGACGTAGACGAGCTGGTCGATGTGCTATCGTTGAAGTTCCGGTTGGTATTAAGGTTCGTCGAGGTCGACGCACTCTCATTGAAGTTCCGGTTCGTATTGAGATTGGTGCTGTTAATGGTGCTGGTCGACGTGCTGTTTATCGACTGATTTATGGTGCTGGTCGAAACGTCGGTGTTGAAGTTGTTGTTCGTGGCGGTCGATGTGGACGTGTTCTGATTGATATTGGTCAGCGTCCCAGATTGAACATTGTAATTCGTGTTAGTGTTCGTCGATGTGGACGTGCTCACGTTATTGTTATTGTTTGTCGCCGTCGACGTGCTGGTCGACGTGTTCGTGTTCACGTTGGTATTGGTATTGGTGCTGGTCGCAGTGCTGTTCGTGGTAGTGTCATAGACATAGTTGGTCGACTGGGCGACCACCATGCTAGACCATCCCACTGCTACAAGGACGAGAAACCGCTTATTGACCACGATCCGCAACTTGCTGCAGGCGATCTTCGATGCGCCGGAGGTGGCTGAGCATCTCGTCGAAACGTCTGTCGATTAACTGGAACCGCTCATCACCAAACTGAAGCCGTGTCTCAAGCTTCGTCAGGCGCGTGCTGAGTGTCGTCCAGACGCCGATCATGCCGCCGAGAAAGGTAAGGGCAGAGATAACGGTATTGATATCCAGCTCCATTATTTCAGATACCTCAGCTTATAGATCGTATCGAGATACACACCCGTCAGGGTGTCAATCAGGTTAGCGACAGCCCGACTGCCCTGACAGATGTCTTCGTGATGCTCTTCAATCCACGCCACGTCTTCCTGAAGGCACTTCAGAATATCGCTCGGCGGATTCTTAGGAACCGGGATTGCGCCAATCAGATCATGCAGGGCCTGAAGAGCTTCAACGATTGGATCAATCGCCTCGATTACCGCTGGATAGAACTCACCCAGAGCCGTGTGCTTGGCAAAGCTGCCATCCCCCTTGGCGCGCCAATGAGCAAAGTGCGCAAGGTTGCGCACATAAAAGACGCGGGAGACCAGCTCTTCAAGCATTAGGCGATCCGTTCTGCTGTGAGGATGACGGATGGCGCGGCGGGTGCAATCGCGCCAGCTGCGATATAATCAAGCGTGACAGCGATGTTCACTGGAAGCCACATAACTTCAATGTAGTCACTCGCCGAAACCTGATCATAAAATACAATCTGGAAAAACGTATTCCCACCATCAGCTGCTTTGGGGACGCTGATGACGGTGGCTGAGTTAGCGATGTTGGTACCGTTTTTGCGGAACCAAATAGTTACATCATGGTCAGATGCGTCGGTGTTAGCAAACTGCAATGACGGCGCAAGCATGTACGTACCAGCCGCTGTAAATGTAATCTGGGTGTTTGCGACGATGCTGACACCAGCTGACATTAATGTAGAGCTGAACGTAATTGCAGTTGCTGCCGACACGTTACCAGTCTGATCGACCGTGCTGATAGCAGAGATGTACGCACGTCCAGCCAGATCCGCATAAGGGATCGTAGCCGAAGCCGTCATCGCTGACGTACCGTTGCCCTTAACATAACCCGTGAGCGTCGCAGCTCCTGTGCCGCCAGTCGCAACCGTGCGGACATTGGTCGCAGTGGCCGCGATGTCAGAGGCTGCCACCTTGCGGCTGAAGCTGCTCTGGACGATCTCAAGCAACTCGGTGCCCGCGAGAGGCGTGGATGCCGCTGTAAGGTCAGGGATCTTTACGTTTGCCATTATGCGAGTCCGTATAGCTGGTTGAGGTAGAGAGAGTATGCGTTAGCCGCAGCTTCCTGTGCGTCCGTCTGAGCGTCCTGCGAATCCGGGCGTGGGTTCTTTACAGGGATGGGATCAGGCCGAAGGAGCAGTCGGCTATAATACGGCTGAGGAACATCATCGCAAGAAGCACAAACGTAAAGGCTAAGGCCAACAGGGACCGAGCCGCCACGATAGTCTTTCTTTTCGCGCAGGTGTTCGTGCTGGACGAGGAAGCCACATCCGTCGCAGATTGCGATTGCTTTGGGGTTATGTGCGTCAAACTCAGGAGCAGTCCTATGTTTACGCCCGCGTCCGAATGCGTACTGCATCAATACCCCCAAGGATTAATGGTGATGCGAAGTGGCACGCGCTCACGGTCTTCAGCGGCAGCGCGATTATACGCGCCATCTGCAAGACCCTGAAGGAACTCAAGGCGATCTGGAGCGAACTTCACCGCGAGCTTAGCTGCGAGACCTGCAGCAATAGCTTCCATCCAGCGGTTCGGTGCGTCCATGCTATCGGTGAAAGCGCCCGCATCTTCTTGGATCTTCATGCGATGGTAGAAGAGCGTGACGCCAGCGGATTGCGGAGCCTGCCAGATATAGAGGCGAGGCGTGATTGTGCGCTGAAAGTAATACTGGAAAGGACGCTGACCGAGCTGAGCTTTGTTCGGGATCGCGTCATATTCAGCGCGGCTGATTGGCGACATCATCAGGTCGGTGTTCTGGCCGCCAGATGTGGTGCGGGTATAGACCTGAAGGATCGATACTGTGCGGGGCTCCAGATCGTAATAGAGCGTGCCGGGTGTCAGCGTGATCGACTGCAGGTCAACGGCCCACAGGTTCGGCCCATTGTTCGCCCAGTCGGAGAACATGTAATTGATTGAGCGGCGCGCGCTATCGATGTCATTCGAGGACAGCGTGCCGGGATTACGCCCAACGCGCTCATACGCTTCGGTGATGATGTCGATCTGTTCGGTCGTGCCGAAATCGTATGTGCCACTCGTGGTCATCTGAACCTCGCCGTTTTCTTCGCGATGGTTTTAGGCTGCGCTACGAACTGCTTGCCAGCCTTCTTGCCCTTTCGCTTGGCCTCGCTTGTAGCAGCATATTCAGCCGGCGTCAGCGATTTAATGGCAGCCTGCGGAAGATAGCGCTCACCAGTCTTGCTGGAGGGCTTACCGGACTTGGTCGTCCACTTCTGTTTGGTCCAGTCTTTGAGAGACTGCTGGGGCTTTCTAATCGGCATATCCACCACCTTTGGCCTTGTATTCCTTGGCCAAAAGCTGTGCCTTGCGCGCGGACCACTGCCCTGCCTTGGTGCCGTGAGTCTCACGGGCTTTGATGCTGTTGAACAAACGCTCACGGAGGCCGGGCTTAGTATAGTTCCCGGCCTCATTGACCCGTGATTGTTTGCGTCCGCGCATTACTCGGCAGCCGGGGCTTCTTCAGCGGCTGGCTCAGCAGCGGGAGCTTCTTCAGCTTTCGCGGCCTTGGCAGGCTTCTCAGCCTTCTCAGTTTTGGCAGGCTTGCCGAAGCCCAGCATGTTGTCGAGATCGGCTTCGGTCAGAGCTTCCCACTGATCAGCAGCGAGAGTGATTTCCTGACGTTCGCCGTTAGCGTTCTGATATGCGCGAGTGATCATGTCTGGTTCCTATCAGTTATAGTATTTCGTCATCTCGAGGATGATTGAGTACGTGTCGCCAAGCGTCTGGTCAGCGGTGCTGAACGCAATGTTGCCAGTTTTGCCGGCGCCAGCGCTATTGCGGATGCCTCCAAACGAGGAAAAGTCGAATGTGTACTGATTGTTCTGGGCTGTGCCAAAGAAGAATGCATCTGTCGTTGCATCCCAGTACATCCGGACTTCCATACCATGACAGGCTGAATGGATCTTCTGCACGCTCACGGAAGTGCAAGGTTGGCCAAGTGCGTTGGCAGCGAGGTTGGCGACCACGACCTTGTTCACCAAGGCCTCGCCAGTCCCGTCCGAGATGTTAGTGAACAGCATGACAGCGGTCGTCTGATTGTCGACCAGCGTCTGTGTGGAAACTGTATCAACCATTATTTCATACCTTTCAAGGTCATGGCGAAGCGTGCGCGCTGGCCGAGCTTACCGGGCTTTTTAGCGGCTGCTTCCAGCTTTCCAGCTGGAATTGGCTTCCCGGGCTTAGCGCCAAGCTCTTTGCGAAGTGCGCCGGGCTTCTTGATAGCGCCAGCAATCCAGTTCTTTTTCCCACGCATATCAGCAGTTCCACGCTCTGAGTGATTTGTTGATCCGGCTATTCGGATCTTTGGCCGTCTCAGCAGATGTCAGCTTCTTCTTCATGCCCTTCATACGGGCGCAGAAGCTGTCACGGCGAGAGCCGCCTTCGGGCTGCGGGCGCTTCAGATTGCTACCAGTTGCGGCGTTATAAGCCTTACGGCCAGCCTCACTGAGGCCACCCTTGGGGTTCTTATGCTTAGCCTTGAACTGGAAGTCCTTCTTAGCGCGCATTCCGATCTCCATGTAACTGGGGCGACCCGAGAGCCGCCCCAATCAATTAGGCTTGAGCCACGCCATAGAGGCCGGTCTGGGTGTCATCATCAGCGATGCTGATCCAGAGGGTCAGGCGCTTCGTGCCGTTGGCTGCGTCCGGAACCGCATAGGTGCCGCGAACATCGTCCGTCGTTGCTGTTGCGGCAGTTGCGTCAGCGGCGGCAAAAGTGCCGGTCGTGACGAACGCGCCGTTCCAAGCGGTCAGGAGGTAGTTACGGCTGTTGGTGCGGAACGGAATACCGAAGATGTCCGTCGAGCCAACGCTTGCGTTACCGGCGAGAGCAGCCGAGATCGCGACACGGGTCACGGTCTTGAAAGCCTTCTGGCCGTTAACAGTCGTCGTGCTGTTGAACGTAATCGTTTCCGTCATCGGGATACCATAGGCATCCGTGCCGTAAACAGTCGCCGTCTGGGTCGTGTCAGCGCCGGTCGAAACAATCGACACGCAACGCGGCACATCCAGAGTAGCAACGCCACCCGATGCCGTGGCACCGTTGATGGTGAGGTTGCCCGCAGCAGCGACAGCCTGAGCCGCTGCAACAGCCGTTGCCGACAACGCGACCGGAACCACGTCGTAGACATTGATCGGCGACATATAGACGCCGGGCTGATTAGCGGTACCGTTGTTAGCGAAGTTGCGACCTGCCCGGACACCATCAGAGAAATGAGTCATGAGTTTTTCTCCATAGTTTGGGGGTGACGGATGCCACCCCCGTTATCCGATTAGGAAGCGCCCTGCGAACCCCAGCCAGCGCGGAAGTTCGAGCAGCCGAACGAATAACGCTCAATGGCTTTCGCCTTGAGGTTGTCGGTGTCGAAGTCCGTGTAGACATC
>Ga0315903_10000523_pt1 | contig 58335 bp, 63 predicted proteins | sample LakEriMetagenome_7_FD_203524 | JGI IMG/M metagenome (GOLD analysis project Ga0315903, IMG submission 203524) | Freshwater fungal communities from buoy surface, Lake Erie, Ohio, United States - Buoy 2 MA119 | ecosystem: Environmental > Aquatic > Freshwater > Lake | place: USA: Lake Erie, Ohio... | reverse complement strand
CCGTGCCGGAGGTCGCCGAACCCGCAACGCTATAGGCGATAACCGTGTCCGTCGCAGACGCAGCGCTCAGGCTCACCGTGACCACGCCATTGGTCGACGGCTCAGACGCATCCGTCGTGTTCGCAATGCTCACCGTCGCTACATCATTATCAGCAATGGAGTTCGTCGCCGTCAGCGCAGACGCCGTCCCGCTCAGCGTCGCCGTCCCGCTCGTTACACTCGTCAGCGTCACGACGACCGTTTCAGCGCCTTCCACCAAGCTGTCATCCATCACCGCAACACCTATTGTCGCAGAGGTCTGACCTGCCGCCACCGTCACCGTGCCAGACAGTGCAGTGTAATCCGTGCCGGAGGTCGCCGAACCCGCAACGCTATAGGCGATAACCGTGTCCGTCGCAGACGCAGCGCTCAGGCTCACCGTGACCACGCCATTGGTCGACGGCTCAGACGCATCCGTCGTGTTCGCAATAGAAATTACTGGCACTGGGTCTAGCGGGATGTGGTTGTTACTGACGCCATTTGAGGTTGATGCCGCATTGGCGCCAGTGGTGAAGTTGAACAGCAGGTAATAGGTTGTCGCCTCGGCACCAGTCGGCGCTGTCGATTGCGGCTGGATGAGTTCAATACCGCCACCCAATGCCGGCGTATAGGTGCCGCCCGCCGGAATGACAGTGCTTGCGCTATTATTGAAGCCGCTCGGCGCGACGACGCGAAGTTCGTAAGAACCCGGTGATGACGATGCCGAGCCATTCAGGACAAATGTGTAGGCGCCGTCTGAGCCGGTCGTCTGATCGTTGCCGCCACCGAGGGTGAGATCCAGCCAGCTATTGCTGACTTTACTGCCGTTATAATAGAGAGACACAATCGCATTCGAAATCGACGTGCGGGCGCTGCTGCTGTAGACGACACCTGCCGGGTCGATAACAACCCCGTCCACGGCGGTGACAGTAGAGGACGCGTTAACGCCGATGCTTCGGACTGAATTGCTGCTATTATTGCCCGTCGATGACTTGCCCTTTGTCTTGTAGTTTCCGGTCGATTCAAAATCGATCCCGTAGGTTCCCGGGGCGACATTCGCGAAAGTGTAGGCGCCTCCAGCACCGGTCGTAGCAGTGGCAACTGCCTGGCCGCTGTTGTTGAGAAGTATCACCGTCCGCCCGCTGACACCAACGCCGCTCGCGCGCTTTACCGCGCCGGAGATCGACGCATTGCTAGTGAACCCCACGGTCGCGTCATCGCTAATCGTGTAGCCGCCGACCGTGCCGTTTATTGTAGCGGTCGTGACGCTGGTCGAAGACGTGAGCGTCGCGGTGTAGGTCCCATCGTTGTTGTCGATGACGTTTGAGAGCGCCCCGGCTGTCGTCGAGAGCGTAACCGCATTACCGCCCGTCGTAAGGTCGAGGCCGTTCACATCCTTGAGCTGGACCGTAATAGTCGATGTGCTGGTACCGTCCGCGAGGATCGAAGTTTGCGAAGCGGTGATGATCGACGTCAATGCGGAAGGCGTGGTCGAGGCTGGCGCCGAAGTGCGATAGGTGTTGAGCGCGTCAAGCAGGCCAGTGTTCGCGGCATTGCCACTCACATTGCCTCCGTCAGAATAGACGCGCGAACTTCCGACGGTCTGGAGTAGGTAGGTCTTGTGCAAGCCAGAACCCGCGGCATAGGATGTGCCATCGGCGGCTCCATCAGCGACCGTTAGGCCGATGCCGTGGAGCGTGCTGCCTGTCCCCGTGTCACGCCAGTTGACAACGGCGGGAAAGGTTGTGGTCGTGCCATTTGTTAACTGCAGAGTAACAGTTACCGAATAATCATTCCCCTGACTGCCGCCGAATAAACCGTTGTTAGTCGATTGCGAAATCGTGACTGAGTTGATGCCAAGAGTGCTGAACGTCCGGATCCTGTCTGGTAGGTGCGCAGCGTTCGCGTACTCGCCGATAAAGCCATTTTCAAAACCGACACTAACGGTCGTGTTCTGAGCGTGTGATACACCCGGAAAACCTGCCGCAATCAGCAAGAAAAAAAAGCAAAGACGCTTAACAATTGTCATTGCTCACCCCCAGCTCGGCGCTGTAAGGGTGAAGGCGGCAAAGGATCAGCCTGCTGCGTCCACCTTTTGCGCGATCTCAGGTAGCTATTAATGGCGGCCACACCGTCCTGGCCCCAAAGCTGCGGACCCAGCCAACCCCTCCCGATCATAAGCGCTGGCAGATTACGGGGGGGGGGATTACTAATCATTTTCATGGTTCAACTATGAGCCCCCTTACCGGCACAGTTTCACTCAAGTCACGGTAAGCTCTGCCCTGCCAGAATGCAACGCTTCTGTCGTGCGCACATGCTTCCTGTGTAATTACCCACGTCCCTTTGGGGCCTGGGAACAGGTGCTGACGACACCGAAGATGGTCTAGAACCGGTTGGCGCCGCGTGTGCGGTGTCGACGACGGTGCGGAATCGGCCTCGCCCTGGGCCGTCCACATGGCGCGTGGGCTTGCCCCTCCAAGATGACCCCCGACGCCCGGCTGTCCGAGTTGGGCACGGGTCCCCCGCAGTCGCTGGAGCTTCGCAAATATATCGCCATGCATACCAACACCTTTGCCATAGGGCCGGTAAGTGCAGCCCAATACCTAGCCCTAGCGGGCCAATAAACTGAGCGGGCGTCCGGCCGAGCGCCGAGCGCCTACTCCACAAAATTCTGCACCTTTGCGGAATGGCGGTTGCGTCTGTAATGTTTTTGTATTCGGATAGTCCGCTTTGCGCGTTCTCCGAACCGAAAGCTGCCTGTCCGCTCCCGGCCCAATTGTAGCCATGCCATAGCCAGAAAGAGGGACATACTTACGGCAACGTTTATTACGTCTCTTACCGGCCGCCAGCCTCCAACCAATAACGTCCAAATTCCTTATCAAGCGCAACTGGCTTAAACTTATCCAACCCCGAACCCGGATAAAATGTCATTTCGCCAAACAGCGGCTGTTCGTCAATTTCATAAAAATCACAACGCACAAAATCAAATCCGCGAGCAAGCGCCTCTGCCGCATCCAACATGTGGACCAGAGAAGCTGGCGGTGCAGGGTCTGCGTCGGGCGTCTCGGCCGATACGCGGGTCCAGATTCGGTTAAATACGATCCAGCGATGGCGCTTTCCCCGTTCTAAATGGACCTGAATAAAGCGTGCATGCCCGCCAAACACATAAATTTTATAGTCGATGGGCAGCCCGCCATTTTTACCAACAAAGGGCTCAATCAACAGCCCGCGCGGAATGTGGGCGTATAGCCATTCATCAAGCCAAAGCCCGTAAGGGCGTTTGCTCCATTGTGCGGTGCGTGCTTGCAATGAAGGCCAATCGGGATTTTCTTCCCGCACAAATATATTCTGATTGCACCCATGACGCGTTTTTACCACGTAGGCGGATGGCAGGTCGAGGGTTTCTGGTAAGGTAGTGCCGCACCAAAGGGTTGGAATTAACCACTCCGCACCCAACACATCTGCAACCAAAGCCTTGACCGCAACCTTATCGGCCAGCGTTACCATCCGCATGTCCCGGTTTTGCAGCTTTCGCCGCTGGACCAGTTCATTGAATGAAGTTGGCACATCAAGGTCAGGCAGTCTTTGGTGCCGAGCCAAATAACACAACTTGATCCGGAGCTTTGCGAGCGCCCCGGCATTTCTATCACCCAAAATATCTTGCCCACTCTGAGCGACGTCACCAGTGATCAATGAACCATCTCAATGTCATATTGAATGGGCTTGAATGAACCATTGTTCGACTGAGGTGCAGAACAGGCGGTAAGGCCTATGATCAGGTTAGCATGTGCTTTAAACCTTATTCTATCGCCTGCCTTACTTAACGGCGGATCGACCCTCAGATTGCCAGTGATGCCGTCGATTGCGACGTTCATAAAGCAATTAAAGGCGATGGGTATCATGTCCTCAGTCACGCCAAACGGTGCCAGCGCGCCCGCCAAATTACCAAGGCAACCCTGATGTGGGTTGGTGTCGCCATAGATGATCCGGAACGTATCCTTGCTGCATGGTGTCAGCAAAAAATCATGACGACCGACATCATCTGAAATGATCTCAAGCATTGCATTGCTTCGGTTTGAGTACAGCAGGTCGCCGGTTGTCAGAAACACACGGCTGGCATAATCCAGCGTGCGGCCAGAAGAGATAACTTCCCCGATATCGCTTCGATTAAAAGCGAGCAGATCCGCAACCTGCTCACCTTCGAGGTCCTTCACCGTCAAAACATCACCTTTGTTCAAGGTGAACGCGACGCCAGTGCGTGGTTCAATCCGTGATAACATCTAGCAGCTCCTGATCAGGGTGCGCGCCAGCGCGCTGGTAGGGGCACTTCCAACCGCTCTCGACAGCACGGCCGCTGTATTGGCGGGCTGCGGAAACCTCTCCATGCTTGGCTAGCATTGGGTTTACATTGCCTGCAATTTTCACGTCCCGATCCAAAATGGAGGCGCGCAGTTTTTCATATTGGTTGGCTTCACGCAGCGATTCAAATTGGTCATGCAGGTTGAAGACCATTGTCGGGCGTACAAATCGACGCGCTCGGCAGAGGCCTTCAGTTGGCCAGAGTGTTTTGGTCTCATCTTCGTTCCTTCGTCACTACGATGAGACCAAAACACTCCTTAAATCACAACATCAAATCTGTGCCATTGGTGCTGACGGGGAACAGAGCACTCTCTTACTTTTTCCTGCTATTTTCTCAGCAATTCTTAGACTTGTGAACGTTTTACCAGTACCGCATGCAAGTACCAACTTACCGCGATCAGATTCTTCAAGACCCGCCTCAACAGCAGTTAATGCCTGAACTTGATGATCTCTTAGCGTCTTCTGAGAATGTAACCTGACTCGATTCTCACGGATATATGTGAGCCAGTCGATGCGACATTCTTCGAGTTCTGACATCTGAATACGCAGATAATCTTTGTTGAGATTTCTTATCGTACTCTCTGCATGCTTGCCTAGATCAACAGTTGATGTGTCTATCAAAACAAGTCGCTTGAAAACGTTGGACACTGACGCTGAAATGAAAGAGTCCAAATCTTCCTTTTTGATTGGGAATTCTGAATTATAAAATTTGCACTGAATCGCACATAATCCCGTGCCATCACGCAGTTCAGCAACCAGATCGATCCCTGTATCTGCTTGACTGAAGCTTAAATTCAGTCTTGCCCAATCTTTGTAGAGCCAAACCTTAGAATATTGTTGTTTTTGAGTTGCATCGTTCTCAAAAAACACCTTGCAGAGTTTCTCAAAAGCTGTGCCAAGTTCTGTCGTGTTGATCGCGCGGTCGCGAATAATCGTTAAAACTTGCTGAAAACCAGATGCCATTAACTCTTCCCCTGCGATTAAAGACGGGTACCCGAAAAAAGCTCGGCTTGGAAAACTAAATTTTATTTGAAATGACTTCTATCCAGCGATCTTCAGCGCCATCTACGATCGCAAGAAATTATGGCATCAAGCGGTTGCAATCATCAATCTCACCCTTCTCTGGTGTCAGTGCCCGATAAGTTAGAGGGCAAAACCCTAACATCAATAACGGGTCCCCTTTCGCCGCCCATAAAGCGGGGTTTAGGCACGACTTATGTGTTGTGAGGTTGCTCTGAGCGCTAAAAAAGGTTTGGGATTTCCTCTATGAAATTTTCCGCGGCCCAGATTGAACCCTGCCGAGAGCCTCGTCGAGCGTCGATCCAACATTTCCTATAAGCAGGCCGCCTACAGCCGACTTCGAGGCTCTCTGGGGCTTATTCGGGCTCTAGGCGTCGCTTAGCCAGTCTAGCGCGGAGACCTTTTTGGTTTTCTGATGGGTCGTCTTCCGCTCACGGCTTTTGGTCAGCTCATCGGTCGCCAGAATGTTGGACGTGTGACCGTAAAACGCTTCAAGCATCGCGACCGAAGTCCCCATATTCTTTGCAAGAATGTACTGGTTGACGCCCTCGTGAAGGCGGAACGTCGCGTAGGTGTGACGTAGGGAGTAAAGCGACCGCCGCTGACCGAAGCTGTCGGTCTCAACCCCAGCCTCTTGGATCAACGTGGCGAAGGACTTCTTGAACGAGCCGATTGGGACCCCATCGATCCCGCAAAACACATAGCTGTCCAGCGGAACCTCTTTCAGACCGCAAATGTCGGATCGTTCGTCGGTCAGGTCGGCTTTGCGTAGGGTCAGAATGCGCTCAAAATGCTTCTTTGTTTCCGAGGTTCGCGCGACCACCTCACGCTTGCCCGTCTTACCGCTAACGGTGAGAGCGAGGTTGGTGACGGGCTTGGCAGCTTCCTGACCTTCAACCTCGGCTACCTGCCTCTCGTCACCCTTGATGTGGATCTTGTGAAGGTCGCGCCACTTCAGGGTTCTGGCTTCACCCACCCGTATCCCTGTGTTGGCGAGAATCAGAACGTAGTTCCTCAACATTTCCCGATCACGCAGAACCGAGCCGTGACAGCCCTTACGGCGGTTACGCATGAAGGCGGTGAGCTTCGCCCAGTCTTCTGAATTGAAGTGAGGTCGGCGTCCTTGCTCGCCAATGACCTTGGGGAACGTCGGTATCTTGTCTGCGTAGCCTTGCTCGACAGCCCAATTCAGAAAAGTGCGAAGATCGGCAAAGATTCGCTTCACCGTATTGGGTGATAGCCGAACCTTCTTGGAGCTCTCGGTGAGCTTGCTGACCATCCTTGAGATCAGCGCGGTATCGAGCTCGTCAAACGTTTTGCCATGAAAGACAGGGATCAACCGCTCAGCCAAAAGGATCTTATAGTGGATCGATAGCCGCTCGCGGTCGGGCTCAAGCTGGGCGACGTAAGCCTTCAATCCGTCGCTGATTCGTTTGGAGTGGAGCTTGCCGCCACCCAAAACCCTGACCAGCGACTGATTGTAGAGATCTTCCGCCGCTTTGTAGGCTTCGTACTCGTCCGTGGTCTTGCTGGATTGCCATACGTAGCCCTTAGCACCTGGGATTTTTAGGCGGATGAACCACGTCGGTTTTTTGTATTCCGCGCGGCGGTAAAGATAGATTGCTCCATCCTTGAACGTCTTGCTGTCGAGAACCTTGGGGGCTGCTCGACGCTTCGTGCTTGGCGGTGTGTCATCCACGTCCATAAACGCCCCTCAAAAACGACTAAATCCGTTTATGATCCGTTTATAGGTTTTTTGGGGTTAGTCGCGAAAGGACTATTTTGTAAACCGTTGATTTTCCTAGGAAAAATGGAGCGGGCGAAGGGATTCGAACCCTCGACCCCAACCTTGGCAAGGTTGTGCTCTACCCCTGAGCTACGCCCGCTCTGGCGGTCAGGCATTGAAATCCTGACGGGTGAGGCGCGCCGTTAGCATGGGGTATATCCCCCCGCAAGCCCCAAATGCCGCCTTTTTACGAAAAGAGGGTAAAGCCTGTCTTGTGAAAGACATCGCTTTGCCCACATAGGGGGCGAAACGAATCCTGAAGAATGGAGAATGAACTTGGCGACGATGGGCCTAACCACCGACGAACAAAAAGCCGTTGAGCAATTCCGGACCGACGTTGTCGCGCCGTCGATGGAGCGTTTGGTGATTCTCGATTTCTGGGCTGAATGGTGCGGACCGTGCAAGCAACTGACGCCCATATTGGAAAAGGTTGCGGCCGAATATGCCGATCGCGGCGTGGTGCTGGCCAAGGTCAATGTTGACGAAAATAAGTTTATCGCTTCCCAATTTCAGGTGCGCTCCATTCCAACGGTTTACGCCATATTTCAGGGGCAACCCGTTGCAGACATGACGCCGGCACGGACGGAACCGCAATTACGGCAAATGCTTGACCAATTGTTGGAGAAACTGCCGATTACCGGTGGGGACGCCGTCGCCGACCCCACAACATTATTGGCACCGCTTGTAGAAGAGGCCGAGATGCTTTTGGCGCAAGGCAGCGCAGAACAAGCTTATGCCCTGTTTGCCGAAGTGCTTTCGGCACTGCCGGAACATCCCGCCGCTTTGTCCGGGCTAATCCGTGCATTGACCATATTGGGACGTCAGGATGAGGCACAGGCTGTTTTTGATAGCCTCAGCGATGAACTCCGCGCCGACCCAGCCTTGGAAAAGGCGGGATCGGTATTGAGCATAGCAGCCGCAGCCGTTCCGCCAGAAGAATTGGCGCGGTTACAGGCCGCCGTTGTGGCGTCGCCCGATGACCATGCTATGCGCCTAGATCTTGCCAACGCTTTGATTGCAGCAGGCGACCGTGATGGGTCCGCTGAGGCGTTGTTGCATATCATCGCGGCAGACCGCGAATGGAATGACGGCGCGGCCAAGGCGCGGCTCCTCGAAATATTTGCATTAATTGGATTGGAAGACCCATGGGTAGCAGCGACACGCCGAAAACTATCAGCGATCCTGTTCGGATGACCGCGCAACGGATTTCAATTTTCCCGCTGACTGGCGCGATCATTTTTCCAAGCATGCAATTGCCGCTGCATATTTTTGAGCCGCGCTATCGCGATTTGGTGAGCGATTCGCTGGCCCGTGACCGCAAGATCGGGATGATTCAACCCAAGGGGCAGGGTAACCAACCACCCTTGTTCACCGTTGGCTGTCTCGCGCGGATTCAGGATGTGGAGGCGATGGACGATGGACGGTACAATATCATCCTAGAGGGCGTGCAGCGCTTTTCGGTCATCAAGGAGTTGGATGTCGCCACAAGCTTTCGGCAAGTTGAGGCTGAGTTATGGGATGAAGATGAAATGGGCGAAACGCTTTCGCTCGCCGAACGGGCGTCGATAGAAATAGAATCGCGCCGCTTTGCCGAATCGCAAGGGTATAACGTCGATTGGGCGGCTGTTTCGCAATTGGACGATTATTCGTTGGTCAACGCCATTGCCCAAATTGCTCCATTTGATTTTGCCGCAAAGCAAGCCTTGTTGGAAGCGCGCGGGCTATCCGACCGTGCAGACACTATTGTGCAGTTGATGCAGTTTTTCGGACGCCATAGCGGTTCCGACGACCGCGTAACGCTTCAATAATCAGCCCAGAAAACTCGCTCGCACGCCGTCGATGACAAATTGCGCAGCCAATGCCGCAAGCAGCACACCCAACAATCGCGTGATCACGGCTTCGGCATTTGCACCCAGAACGCGCATGATTGGCCCCGCCGCGAGCAGCGCCAACAAAGTCAGGACAAGCACAGTTCCTAGTGCCGCCAAAATGACACTAGCCCGGTCAAAACCGGTATTTTGCGACATGAGCAACATGACCGAAGCAATGGAACCTGGCCCTGCGATCATCGGCATGGCCATCGGAAATACCGACACATCCTCGATTTCGGGCGTGTCGATGATTTTTTGCGCGCGCTCCTCGCGCCGTTCCGTCCGCTTTTCAAAAACCATATCGATGGCGATTAGGAATAGCATGATGCCGCCTGCGATTCGGAAGCTGTTCAATTCGATATGCAACGCGCCCAGCAATTGTTCGCCGAACAGAGCAAAAACCAGCAATATAGCGGATGCGACTATGACGGCACGCAACGCCATATTGCGGCGCTGCGCCGCATTGGCGCCCTTGGTTAGGCTCGCGTAAATCGGCGCACAACCCGGCGGGTCGATCACTACGAAAAAGGTGATGAAGGCCGAAAGAAAGAGTTCAATCATGATGGCGATATAACCTCATCCATGATGACGGTCTCGGTTGTTGCACCGTTCCATACTGTAACCTCGACTGTCCGCGCACCATTGGCTTGGACTATATATCTGTAGCTCAAGGATTGATCGCGGGCGTACCCAGTTTTCATCGTTGCGCCCTGCGGCGGGGCAATAAATGTCGCGGGCGCGGCGCCTTTACAACTGGCTAGCTTTGTCTCAATCATCTCTTTTGGCGCACGTGGTGCGTTAAGAGTATCTTCATGATGCAGCACCCATTTCCAGTCCCCGTCGCCGCGCGCATTTTTCTCAATATATTGCCAGATGGTGGTGAAATAGCCGACGCTGCCATCCGGTCTCTCCCACGCGCCCGTCGTTACGCCCGTTTTGCCATCACAGGACATGATCGCCTTATGTGGTTGCCATTTTGCCGGTGTGGTCGGGTCTGCCTTGCCCTTCAGCCATTCGAGCGCAAGTGCGGGTTGCGGCACAAAAAGCACGGCATCCTTGCCAGCGGTTTCACGGAAAGCGGTCCATTGCCCCTTTTGTTGGGCAAGCTGATTAAAGCCAATATTTGCCGCGATAATCGCGCTTGGGTTAGCGATTTTGGGCTGAAAATCATAGAATTCCCGGCTTGGCGATGCCGCGCACGCCGAAAGCGCGGCGGCAGCAAGAAGGACAGGAAATGCTTTCATCGCGTCAAATTCCTTCTGGTGAGGCAACTCCTGCACGGCGGTGCGCGGCCACCAATGTATTGCGCAACAGACATGCAATGGTCATAGGCCCGACCCCGCCCGGGACGGGCGTTATGGCACCTGCATGTCGTAACGCGTCGTCATAGGCAACGTCGCCAACCAAGCGACCTTTGCTTTGGCCTGCCTCGGGCTCCAAACGGTTGATGCCAACATCAATCACCACTGCGCCGGGTTTCAGCCAATCGCCGGTTACCATCTCCGCGCGGCCAACGGCCGCCACAACGATGTCTGCGCGGCGCACAACATCTGGCAAATCCTGCGTTCGACTATGCGCGATAGTCACGGTGCAATTTTCGGCCAACAGCAATTGGGCCATCGGCTTCCCGACAATGTTCGACCGCCCAATGACCACGGCATTTTTGCCGGACAGGTCGCCCATATGGTCCTTCAGCAGCATTAAGCAGCCAAGCGGCGTGCACGGTACAAACGCTTCTTCACCTACCGCGAGACGCCCTGCATTGACGACATGAAAGCCATCAACATCCTTGCCCGGGTCAATCGCGGCGATCACGGCCTTATCATCCATATGCGATGGCAAAGGCAATTGTACCAATATGCCATCAACGGCGGCATCCGCGTTGAGCGTCTCAACAAGTGCGATGAGTTCGCCTTGCGACACCGACGCGGGCAAACGATGTTCGAAGCTGTTCATGCCCGCTTCGACCGTCGCCTTCTTCTTGGACCCCACATATACTTGGCTGGCCGGATCTTCACCCACCAGGACAACGGCAAGGCCGGGCTTGCGCGCCGTTAATCCGACAAAGCTTTCAACGGCAGCGGCCACGCGCTGACGCAATTGCGCAGCAAATGCCTTGCCATCAATGATAACTGCGTTGCTCACATGCCCGCCGCAGAAATATCATTGGCCACACCCACCAAGAGCATCTGCAATATGCGCAGACCGATCAATAACACCATCGGCGAAAAATCAATCATGCCAGTGTCCGGCATGATTTTGCGGATAGGTTTCAGAAACGGATCTAAAATAACCGAAAGCGCGTGCCAGATGGAGGCGACGATGTTGTTCGATAGGCTGACGACGTTAAACGAAATCAACAAACTGAGGATGAATTGAACGATGACAACGGTCGACAGGATCGTCATCAAATATCCAATAATGGAAATAAGCGCGAGAAGCATGAAATTCTCCGGAAAAGTGTGTTGCAGCAATTAGCCGAGGCTGCGCGCTGTATCAACTACCCAAAACAGCTTAGGCCTTAGTTTACTTGTGAATCAGCGTTCCCGCACCCTTTACGGTGAACATTTCGATCAACATGGCATGGCTGGTGCGGCCATCGAGGATAACCGCCGCATCCACACCTGATTGCACGGCATCGACGCATGTTTGGATTTTAGGGATCATCCCGCCGCTAATCGTGCCGTCATTTTGCAATTCCGCAATCGCCGCAGGGTCAAGGTCGGTTAACAACTCGCCCGATTTGTTCAATACGCCGGCAACGTCCGTCAAAAGGAAAAGCCGCGAGGCTCCCAGCGCGCTCGCAACCGCGCCAGCCATGGTGTCAGCATTGATGTTATAGGTATGGCCATCTGCACCAACGCCAATCGGCGCGATTACAGGTATCATGCCCGCCGCACTAATCGTATCGATAATGCTGCGGTCAACGGTGGTCGGTTCGCCGACAAAGCCCAGGTCGATGTTGCGTTCGATGTGGCTGTCAGGGTCTTTGTGCGTGCGCTGAACCTTGGTGGCGGTAACGAACCCGCCATCCTTGCCCGATATGCCAAGCGCCTTGCCACCAGCGGCGTTAATCCAGCCAACCAGTTCCTTGTTAATCGCGCCCGATAGCACCATCTCTGCAATCTTTGCGGTTTCAGCATCGGTAACGCGAAGGCCATCGATAAATTCGCTTTCGACACCCAATTTCTTGAGCATTGCGCCAATTTGCGGTCCGCCGCCATGCACAACAACGGGGTTGATGCCAACGGCCTTTAACAACACCACATCGTCCGCAAAGTCGCGCGCCAGGCTGGCATCACCCATCGCATGCCCGCCATATTTGACGACAAAGGTTTTGCCCGCATAACGCTGCAGATAAGGCAGCGCTTCGGTTAGCGTTTCGGCCTTGGCGAGATTTGCTGGATCAATCGTCATGCGCACTGACTGCTTTGGGGTCTGTGCCATCCAGTCTATGGCCGTAGCGCACAAAGAAAGTGATGAGCAATGGCACCATGATCATGCTCAGCACGACCTTCGCCAGCATTTGGCCGAACAGCAGGTCCGTGATCGGGAACACGCCGTAAAAGGCAATGCTGACGAACAATAAGGTATCAATTATCTGTGATAACACAGCGGCGATGGCGCCGCGCAACGCGACATATTTACCCACGGTGTTTTTCAGACGATCAAATAGATAGACGTTGAGCATTTGCGAAACGCCATAAGCGACAATGCCTGCGATCCATATACGCGGCGTCTGCCCCATCATGGTGTTGAACGCATCCAGATATTTGTCATCCATCTTCGGTGATGGCGGCAGCGAAAGCACCAGCAACGCGAGCAATATCGACGCGATCAATGGGATGAAGCCATATTTGACCAAGCGATCCGCAACAGCCTTGCCGTGTAAGGCTGCTACTGCGCTGGAAAGGATGACCAGCAAAAGAAACGGAAAGATGCCCGCCTCTACCGCCAGCGGCCCTAAAGAAACTTGTTTATTTCCAAGCACGCCAGCAATGCACACCATGCCGCCATAAATGATTGAAAACATGAAAAGCGATTTCGGGATGCCTCCCTCGGTCGCGCGTAATGTGGTCTGTTTAGTCATCCAAAACTGACTAGCGTCTAATTTTATTGGCGCAAGACTAAGGATGGCGCTAGGTTATATAGGGAAACATAAAATGCCGTCGCGCTGGACATTTTTTCAGCGCCTTAATTCTCACAGGGCTCGGAATAAGGTCCTGAAACGAAATCTAGGGTGACGGTTTTCGGGGAAGTTATACATGCAGATTTTAATGAGCATCGCGGGCATGATTGTCATTTTGGCGATTGCGGTTTTGCTGTCGTCCAATCGTCGTGCGATCAAGTTCCGTGTGGTCGGTGCGGCTTTTGCCCTGCAGGCAAGTCTTGCGGCGTTGGTATTGTATACTTCATGGGGCAAGGTTGCGCTGAATGCGGCCTCCACTGGCGTTTCCAATTTGCTTGGCTATTCGGCCAAAGGCACCCAGTTCATCTTTGGTCCGCTGGCCTCTCCCGAAATCGGCGGTAACAGCTTTGCGATTGCCGCCTTGCCCGTCATCATCTTTTTCGCGTCGTTAATTTCGATCCTCTATTATCTGGGCATCATGCAATATGTGATCCGATGGATTGGTGGCGGGTTACAAAAAATTACCGGCATCTCCAAAGTCGAGAGCCTATGCGCCGCCGCCAATATTTTCGTTGGTCAGTCGGAATCGCCATTGGTCATTCGGCCTTATCTCGCCGGGTTGAAACCGGAACAATTATTCTGCGTCATGACCGTTGGCATGGCGGGCGTTGCCGGCACCATATTGGCGGCTTATGCGTCGATGGGCATTCGCATTGATTATCTGCTCGCTGCAGCCTTCATGTCTGCCCCCGGCGGCATATTGATGGCCAAAATCATGATGCCCGATGTCCCGCCAGTTGTTTTGGCCGAGGGCGACCCGGCATTGGCCAACCCGCATCCCAATGAGGAGCCGGAGATGACGCATGATGATGGGGAAGAAAAACCTGCCAACATCATCATGGCCGCGGCCCAAGGTGCTCAAACCGGCGTCAAGCTGGCGGTGGCTGTAGGTGCCATGGTTCTTGCCTTCGTTGCCTTGGTGGCATTAGCAAACGGCATATTAAGCGGCATTGGCGGCTGGTTCGGCCTGCCAGGATTAAGTTTTCAGCAGATTGTCGGCTATGTCTTTGCACCAATCATGTTCTTGCTTGGCGTGCCATGGCATGAGGCCATTCAGGCTGGCGGATTATTTGGTACTAAGGTCGTCCTGAATGAATTTGTGGCGTTTATAGACTTAGGCGCACTGAAGGACTTGTCCGCACCGACCGTCGGAATCGCCACCTTCGCCCTGTGCGGATTTGCCAATTTCAGCTCCATCGCGATCCAGATGGCCGTCACCGGAAGCCTTGCGCCCAATCAACGTCCCATGATTGCAAAGCTGGGTCTCAAAGCGCTGGCCGCAGGTTCTTTGTCGAACCTGATGAGTGCTGCGCTGGCGGGACTGTTTCTGTCGCTGACCTAATCAGCTTTCGCCAGCCGCGCGCTTGAGTTCGTACAATAGGTCCAGCGCCGCGCGTGGGCTGAGCGCATCGATGTCGAGATCGGTCAGCTTCTCACGCAAGGCATCAACCTTCGCCTCGGCGTCGTCGATAGCAGCGCTGAACAAGGGCAAGTCGCCCAGCCCCGCGGCAAGGCCGCCGGTTTCTGCGCGTCCTTTTTCGAGCTTGGCAAGCACGGAACTGGCGCGCGCCACAACTTGCGGCGGAAGACCTGCAAGCTTTGCCACCGCAATGCCATAGCTGCGGTCGGCAGGCCCATCCGCAAGCTCATGTAAAAGCACCAAATCGCCCTTATACTCTTTCGCACGCACATGGTGCAGCGACAGCGCATCAAGGCTGTCCGCCAACCGCGTCAGTTCGTGATAATGCGTTGCGAACAGGCAGCGGCAACGGTTGGTTTCGTGAATGCCCTCCACCACTGCCCAAGCGATGGCCAGGCCGTCATAGGTCGATGTGCCGCGCCCAACTTCATCCAATATGACGAAGCTGCGTTCGGTCGCTTGGGCAAGAATGGCCGCGGTTTCGACCATTTCGACCATGAAGGTTGACCGCCCTCGGGCCAAATTGTCCGATGCACCAACGCGGCTGAACAATCGGTCGACAAGGCCAAGCCGCGCCGAGGTAGCAGGGACATAGCTGCCCGCCTGCGCCAGCAAAACAATCAGCGCATTCTGCCGTAAAAAGGTAGATTTTCCGCCCATGTTAGGGCCGCTGACCAGCCATAACCGCTTTTCAGGCGACAAGGAGCAGTCATTGGCAATGAACCGGTCGCCTGACTTTGCCAGCGCGCTTTCGACGACGGGATGGCGCCCACCTTGTATCTCAAGGCAAGGATGCGCCGCAAAAGCTGGGTGGCACCAATTGCTTTCCGCCGCGCGTTCGGCGAGCGCAGCAGCAACGTCAATGCGCGCCAGGGCATCCGCGCTTATGGCAATGGCATCGCGGCGGGATAATGTCAGCGCAATCAGCTCTTCCAAATGCGCCGCCTCAGCTGCCAGCGCATGGCCTCCAGCTTGCGTGATGCGGACCGCTTCTTCATGCAATTCCGGCGAATTGAAACGCACCGCCCCTGCCATTGTTTGCCGATGGGTGAATCCTGTGCCGGGGGCCATCAACGCATCGCCATGCTTGGCAGGCACCTCGACAAAATAGCCAAGAACGGCGTTGTGCCGTATTTTGAGCGCGGATATGCCCGTTGCATCGCGATAGCGCGCTTCCAATTGTGCGATCGCTTGTCGCCCATCGCGCCCTGCCACCCGCAGCATATCCAACGCGGCGTCATAACCCTCGGCGATATAGCCGCCTTGTGTCGTGTCGGTGGGCGGCGACGCAACCAAAGCGCGCGCCAGCAAATCCACCATATGGCCATGACCATCCAACGCGGGCAAAAGCTGATCCAGCAGTTCTGGCCGGTCCGCCATCGCGCCCAGACGTTCGCGCAATGCCCGCGCCGCATCCAACCCGTCACGAATCTGCCCCAAATCCCTTGGGCTACCCCGTCCCGCCACCACCCGGCCAAGTGCGCGCGCAATATCGGGCAACTGCCGCAATGCCGCGCGAACAGCATCGCGGGTTAATGGCGCGTCATGGAACCATTGCACCAGCGACAGACGCGCTTCGATCTTTGCCTTATCCATCAAGGGTGCAGCAAGGTCAGATGCCAGTTGCCGCGCACCAGCACCCGTGATTGTGCGATCAACCTCGGCCAGCAATGACCCGGTGCGTCCACCTTTGCTGGCGCTGTTAATCTCCAGACTGTCGCGCGTCGCCTGATCAATCAAAAGATGTTCATGCACCTCGCGGCGGATGGGGAGCTTTAGGAAAGGCATTTTGCCCTGTCCGGCATGCGCGAGATAAGAAATCAGGCCGCCGGCCGCCGCCTGCTCCGCACGCGTGACAGGGCCAATATTATCAAGCGTGCTGAGCGCAAAATGCTGCCGCAACAGATCGGCGCCAACAGCGCTGTCAAAATCAGCCCGAGGCCGCGTGATCGCGCCCGGCATTTCTGTGAAACCGTCAGGCACAACCAACTCGCTGGCAGAAAGCCGCGCCAACTCCGCCTCAAGCGCGCCACCTGACACCGTCACCAGTTCAAAATAGCCCGTCGAAATATCGGCGGCGGCAACACCAAAAAGCTCTCCGACCTGCGCAACCGCCACGAGCATGTTGGACGCCCAGCTATCCAACAGGCTATCTTCGGTCAGCGTCCCTGCGGTCACAAAGCGCACAATGTCCCGCGTGACCAATGTTTTTCCTCCACGCGCCTTAGCTGCCTCGGGGCTCTCGGTTTGTTCGGCAATCGCGACGCGATGCCCGGCCTTAATCAACCGCGCCAAATAACCTTCTGCCGCATGTACAGGCACACCGCACATGGGGATTGGTTGGCCGTCATGTTCGCCGCGCGAGGTTAAAGCGATATCCAGCGTCGCTGCCGCCGCACGTGCATCGTCAAAGAATAATTCGAAAAAATCACCCATGCGGTAAAACAGCAGGCAATCACCGGCCCTGGCCTTCAGGCCCAAATATTGCACCATCATGGGTGTCGGTGTGTTGTCCCCCGCCATAAACAATGTGTTAGCGAAGCCCGTCGGGCGGGGCAATGCTTGCCCTTGCGTAAGCAGCGCGTTAGGGCTGAAATATTGAAGATAAATGGTCAGGGCCAAGAATGAACGATAGCGACGTCCAAATCACCCCGCAGGAAGCGCTCGATTTCCATGCGCAAGGACGCCCGGGGAAAATCGAAATCGTGGCGACCAAGCCTATGGCGACTCAGCGCGACCTAAGCCTTGCTTATTCACCCGGCGTCGCTGTGCCCGTGCAGGCCATTTATGATAATCCTGCAGCAGCTTATGATTACACCGCCAAAGGCAATTTGGTCGCCGTCATTTCTAATGGGACCGCTATTCTCGGGATGGGAAATTTGGGCGCCTTGGCATCAAAACCAGTGATGGAAGGCAAGGCGGTCTTGTTCAAACGCTTCGCTGACGTCGACTCCATCGACATCGAAGTGAATACCCAAGATGCGCAGCGTTTCATTGACGCGGTTGAATTGTTGGAGCCAACCTTTGGCGGCATCAATTTGGAAGATATTGCCGCACCGGATTGTTTCATCATTGAACAAACATTGAAAGAACGGATGAACATCCCTGTGTTTCATGATGATCAGCATGGCACGGCGATCATTGCCGCTGCAGGATTGATCAACGCATGCGAACTTACCGGAAAGTCGCTAAAAGACATTAAAGTTGTTTGCAACGGCGCTGGCGCGGCCGCAATTGCCTGCACTGAGCTGATCAAGGGCATGGGTGTGCCGCACAATAATGTGATCATGTGCGACCGGACAGGCGTCATTTATCAGGGCCGGACCGAAGGCATGGACCAATGGAAATCGGCGCATGCTGCAAAAACAACTGCCCGTAGCCTCGCAGAAGCCATTGTCGGCGCAGATGTATTTCTGGGGCTTTCGGCGGCCAATGCCTTGAGCGCCGATATGGTGAAATCCATGGCCGATCAACCAATCATCTTTGCCATGGCAAATCCTGACCCTGAAATTTCCCCGCCTGTGGCGCGGGCTGCGCGACCGGATGCGATTATCGCGACGGGCCGGTCGGATTTCCCAAATCAGGTCAACAATGTCCTGTGCTTCCCCTTCTTGTTCCGTGGCGCTTTAGATGTGCGGGCGACCACCATCAATGAACCGATGAAGATTGCCGCCGCACATGCGCTGGCACAACTGGCGCGCGAAACTGTGCCCGAAGAAGTGGCGGCGGCTTATGGCGGCCTCATGCATAAATTCGGCCGCGATTATATCATCCCGTCTCCGTTCGACCCGCGCCTGATGGAAATCGTCGCTTCCGCAGTTGCCAAAGCCGCGATGGATTCGGGTGTCGCGCAAAAGCCTATTGCGGACATGAGCGCCTATCGCGCCAGCCTGCGCGCACGGCAGAACCCGACAACTTCGGCGCTCACGCAAGTTTATGAGGCGGCGCGCGCGAAACCCAAGCGCGTCATTTTTGCCGAAGCCGAAGAAGATGTGGTCGTCCGCGCCGCCGTCCAGTTTAAGCAGGATGGTTATGGCGTTCCGGTTCTTATTGGCCGCGATGCCCGCGTGACCGAGAAGCTGATGGAGCTGGGGGCTAACCCCGATGATTATGAAATCCACAACAGCGTCACAAGCCCGCTCGTCGAAAAAATGGTCGACCGGCTGTATAGCCGCCTGCAACGCCGCGGCTATCTTCGCCGTGATATTCAGCGGATGGTCAACCGAGACCGCAATATCTTTGGCGCGTTACTCCTGCAAATGGATCAGGCAGACGCAATGATTACCGGCGTCACCCGCACCTTTGGCCAAACATTGCGCGAACTGCGCCGTGTACTTGACCCGAAAAAGGATGCGGTACCCTTTGGTGTTCACGTCATGGTGGGCAAAACACACACAGTGTTTATTGCCGATACCACCGTCAACGAACGTCCAAGCGCCGAGGAACTCGCGCATATCGCCGAGAAGACCGCTGGTGTTGCCCGCCGCATGGGCCATGTCCCGCGCGTTGCGTTTTTGTCCTTTTCAACCTTCGGCAATCCTGCAGGAACCTGGCTCAACAATATCCGCGATGCCGTTGCCATATTGGACGCCCGTCGACCCGATTTTGAATATGAAGGCGACATGCCGCCGGATGTTGCATTGAACCCGGCGCTGATGAAAAACTACCCATTCTGCCGCCTATCTGGCCCTGCGAATGTTTTGATCATGCCAGGGCTTCAGTCGGCAAACCTTTCGGCCAAGTTGCTAAGGGAATTGGGCGGGGATCAGGTCATTGGCCCGATGCTGCTGGGTATCGAACGGCAGGTGCAAGTCGCAACCATGGCGTCAAGCACAAGCGATCTTGTGACGCTTGCTGTGTTGGCGGCTGCAGGGATTGCGGAGTAGCGAACGCCCTTCTGAACGCGTTTTACACGGCACGCCTTTGGCGTCAGTCCTATAAGCAGTGGGGAGACTGCTAAAGACTTAGTTCGGGCTGTTCGGCGTCGCGCCTTGACCACTACCGGCGCCCACGGCACCGATATTACCGAAAATTTCTTCAAAGAAGCTTGTCTCTCGACCCAATGTCGGCGTTTTATCACCTTCGGGGCTGATCTTCGAAATCAATTCCGTGCCCGTTTGAGAGATCGACGCGACATTACCTGCGGCGTCGAAACGAACCTTTAGGACAAATTGCTGGTCGGCCTTTGGCTGCGAAAACGCCAATTGCTTGGCGTCACGCGAATAATAATACCAATCATTCTGGTCAAACTGGCCGACAAAGGTTGGGCGGCCAAGCGATGCCTGCACCGATTCCTTATTATCGACACCCGGCTGAACCGAACTCAGCAAAGTCTGATCACCAATATAGCCTTGATGCGAACGCAGCCGCGTGCATCCCGTGGACACAGTCAATGCGGCAATCAATGTTGCAAGACCGGCAATTTGCGACATGCGCATAGACTTCTCCGCTAATCCACTAAACTTGGGCCTTTGCCATTGCATCCTTAAGGCGCAATATCAATATGCAATCCCAGATGAATGCCCGATGAGTAAGGATAAAAGGCCGTTATGACATTATTGAAACGACTGTTCGGCAACGGGCAACCTGACCCTAAAGTAAAGCTTGTCCCTTTGTATAACCAAATTGTTGCCAAGGCGCGCGCGCCGCATTGGTATATCGAGGGCCAAGTACCGGACAGTCTTGATGGCAGGTTCGATATGGTCGCGACGATATTGTCTCTGGTGCTTTTGCGGTTGGAAGAAAGCAAAGCCCACGCCCTTGATATGGCGCGACTGACGGAGGTTTTTGTCGATGACATGGACGGTCAGCTGCGCGAAGTCGGCATTGGCGACATGATTGTCGGAAAACATATTGGCCAGATTATGAGTGCGGTTGGCGGCAGGCTTGGCGCATTTCGGACCGCTATGAGCGATCACAGCGCCCTTGACGATGCCTTGGTTCGCAACCTCTACCGCAGCGTCGCGCCATCGGACGAGGCGCTTGCGCATACACGCCAGGGCTTGCTTGATGTCGAACGTGCACTAGGCGCACAATTACCTGATAACTTGGTGGAGGGCGACGCGACATGGTAACCGCGAATGAGTTTAGCCATGTCATCAAGCTGTCTGAAGTAGGAAGCCATAGCCGCAATATCCAACTGTCGGCGGACGAGGTGGCCCGCGCTGGATTGATGGTACGTTTTGATTTGGCTGCGCTGGATTTGCTAAAGGCGGAGATTTCGCTGGCGCATGATGCCGAAGGCGTGGTGGCAACCGGCCGCTTTACCGCGGACCTTGCGCAATATTGCATTGCCTCGCATGACTCTGTTCCTACCAAAATGGACGAAGCAATGCATATTCGCTTCATCCCCGAACCGGTGATGAGCGGCGAAGTTGAGCTTGAGTTGGAAGCCGATGATTGTGACACCATGTTTCATGATGGCCAGACCATTGATCTGGGCGAGGCCGTGGCCCAATCGCTTGGCCTTGCACTGAACCCCTATCCGCGTAGTCCGGAGGCGGAGAAAATGCTCAAGGCCGCTGGTGTCAAAAGCGAGGAGGACGTAATTCCAATAGGCGCGTTGGCTGGCCTTAAGGATCTATTGGCGAAAAAATGATGGGTACACGCCATGTTTGATGTGGCGCTGCGCCGGTTGGTCGACCCTGCACTTATCCGCATGGCGGGATGGGTTGCGGACACACGCATTTCGGCGAATATGCTGACAATCAGCGGCGCAGGGCTTGCGCTATGCGCGGCTTTTTTCATCACCCAGTCAAATTTCACGGCAGCCTTGGGCTTTATTCTGCTGAACCGGATGGTTGACGGGTTGGATGGTGCGGTGGCCCGCATCAATGGACCTACAGCGTTCGGGGGATATCTCGATACCATTTGCGATTATATCTTTTATCTCTCAATCCCTATCGCGTTCGGCTTGACGCGCCCCATCAACCAAATACCCGCCTTGCTGCTGGTCGCTAGCTTCACTTTGACCGCGGTCAGCTTTCTGGCCTTTGCCGCCATTGCCGCGCGGCAGACATCTGGTGGCGGCGCGCATGGCCCAAAGGCATTTATCTATTCAAGCGGATTGATGGAGGGCGGGGAGACGATAGCCTTTTTCTTACTATTCTGCCTGTTCCCCGGATTTTTCCCGACGCTTGCCGTTGTTTTCGCCGCATTGTGCCTGCTGACAGTTGTGCAGCGCTTAATCCTCGCGGCAAAAAGCTTCGACTAACCGCGCTGCCAGCGGAACCAGCGTTCGGCCCATTTCAACAAGCCCTCAGGCTTACGCGCGAGGCCAAATTGCCCGGCCGCATATTTGTTCGCCTCCGCCCATGTGGGATAAGGGTGAATGGTCTGGAGAATTTTGCGCAAACCCATATTGTGCTTCATTGCAAAGGTCACCTCGGCGAGAATTTCGCCTGCATTCTGACCAATGATTGTCGCACCCAATATCTGGTCACTGCCCTTGGCGGTCAGGATTTTGACAAAGCCGTGCGCTTCGCTTTCGGTAATGGCGCGGTCAAGGTCATCCAGATCGTACCGCGTGATATCAAAAGAAAGGCCCTGTGCTTCGGCTTCGGCTTGCGTTAGACCCACGGTCGCTAACTCCGGCTCCGTATAGGTCACGCGCGGTAAGACGCGGTAATCGGTGCGGTATTTTTTAAAGGGGCGCGCCAGGGCGTTCGCGCTGGCATACCAAGCCTCATGACTGCCGCCATGGGTGAGCTGCTGACGCCCAGCCACATCGCCTGCGCATAAAATATGTGGCAAATTGGTGCGCAAATACACGTCGTTTTCCAGCCGCCCGTCGACAATCAGACCCAGCTCTTCCAAACCGAAGCCTGCAACACGGGGCGTGCGTCCAACGGCGATTATGATGTCATCATACGCAATTTCTGCTTCCCCGTCCGGCCCAGCCACAATAAGCTTCTTACCCGCTGCAAACCGCACTGCGCGATGGTTAGTAAGGACCGACACGCCTTCCGATTCCAGGCGCGCCGTTACCAATGCCGCGGCATCAGCATCTTCCTTCAACAGCAAGCGTTCAGCCATCTCAACAATCGTAACTTGCGAACCGAGCCGCTGAAATGCTTGCGCCAATTCACAACCGATTGGCCCGCCGCCCAAGATCACAAGCCGATCTGGCGCAGTGGACCGTGTGGCCATGGCGTCCCAAAGCGTTTCGCTGGTCAGATATCCGCTATGCTCAACGCCGGGTAGCGGCGGAATAAACGGCGCTGCGCCTGTGGCGATGATAAACGACTTCGCCGTCAACCGCCGTGCGCCATCAATCTCCACCGTCCATGGGTCAATGAAGCGGGCATAGCCTTTCACACAGTCAACCCCAAGGCCCGTAAAGCGTTCGACGCTGTCATGTGGTTCAATGGCGGTGATGACGTCCCGCACGCGGCGCATCACGGCGGGGAAGTCAATGGCGGGTGCGCCAACATTGATGCCAAAGCGGGCGGCATCGGAAATTTGGTGTGCGACCTTGGCGCTTTTGATCAGCGCTTTCGACGGCACGCATCCGGTGTTCAGGCAATCGCCGCCCATTTCATGCGCTTCAATCAAGGTCACTTTGGCCTGCACCATGGCCGCGATATAAGCGGAGACGAGGCCCGCAGAGCCGGCGCCAATCACGATAAGATTGCGGTCAAATCTTTTGGGCTTTTTCCAGTTTTCAGCCACGGCTGCGCTGCACCAAAGCAACAATGCCCTTGGCCGCCCAAGGGAAGAGCGCCAGCGCCACAAAGGACGCGATTAGGGTCGGCGACAACAGGCCAGAGGTGCTTTCAATATAGCTGATCTGCGTCCCCGCATTTACGAACACAATGGTCGCAGGCAACATGCCCAATTGGCTGACCCAGAAAAATGTCCGCGTCTTTATCCGCGTCAGGCCCATCAACAAGTTGATCACGAAAAATGGAAACACCGGAATCAGGCGCAGCGTGAAAAGATAGAAAGCACCATCCTTTTCTAGGCCTTCATCAATCGCGCGCAGACGTTCGCCAAATTTGCCCTGCACCCAATCGCGCAGCACGAAACGCGCGCTCAGAAATGCCAATGTTGCCCCCATAGTGGAGGCAAAGGACACGATAATCGTGCCCATCAGCACGCCGAACAACGCGCCCGCAATCAAGGACATAATCGCGGCACCGGGAATCGAAAGCCCTGTCACCGCGACATATAGGATGAAGAACCCAGAGATATAGAGGACGGGATTGGCGTCCTTCGCTGCGACGATATCCGCTTGGCTAGCCTTGAAGTTTTCGAGGCTCAGAATCTGGCCAAGATCGAAAACGAAATAGGCGATAATCGCTCCAAGCAGAACAAGGACCAAGGTTGCTTTTTTCATCATGGCCCCTGCTCTATGCCCCTCATGTGGGATCAAAACGGTACATCGTCATCAAGGTCGTTGTCGAAGTCACCGCCGCCAAAGCCGCCTGACGATCCGCCGCTGCCGCCGCCGCCGCCTGCGCCCCAATTATTGCCGCCTGATGCGCCACCAGACGACGCGCCGCCACCCCAGCTATCACCGCCGCCTGAACCGCCCTTGGGACCGTCCAGCATCACCAGCTTGCCATCAAAACCGGCAACCGAAACTTCGGTCGTGTAGCGGTCATTGCCTGATGCGTCCTGCCACTTGCGCGTGCGCAACTGGCCTTCAATATACACCTTGCTACCTTTTTTCAGGAAGCGTTCGGCCACGCCGACCAGGCCGTCCGAATTCAACACAACGCTATGCCATTCGGTGCGCTCTTTTTTCTCGCCCGTCGTGCGATCTTTCCAATCCTCCGACGTCGCAATGCGCAAATTGCAAATGCGGCCGCCATTCTGGAAGGATTTGACTTCAGGATCCGCGCCCAAATTGCCAACGATGATGACTTTATTGACGCTTCCCGCCATGTTCCCGTCCTTTGAATAAAATTTCTGTCGGACTGCTATAAGCCGAAGGAACGCGCTGTCCAATATGTAATACCCGCAGCCGCATACGCCAGCGCAAAAAGATAGCTGACCATGAAGATGGGCCATTTCCAACCATTGGTTTCCCGCCTTGTCACGGCAATGGTCGAGATGCATTGCGGCGCAAAAACGAACCAAGCGAGGAAAGCCAAGGCCGTCGCCAGCGACCAGTCCGCCGCAAGCTTTGGACCAAGGCTGGTCGCTGCAGCGTCTTCATCCGCCGCATCAATGGCATAGACTGTGGCAAGCGCCGACACCGCCACTTCACGTGCAGCCATTGCAGGAATGATCGCTAGGGCAATGTCATGGTTGAAACCGATGGGGCGAACAATCGGCTCAAGCCCGTCAGCGATGCGGCCCGCAACCGAATATTCGACTTGCGAAACATTGCTGCCATCTGGTGCTTTGGGAAAGCTTAACAACGCCCATAAGATAACCGTTGCGGCAAAGATAATCGTGCCTGCGCGGCGCAAAAACACCCATGCGCGCTGCCACAGGTTGATGGCAATGTCGCCGGGGCGTGGCCATTGGTAACGTGGCATTTCAATGAGGAAACTGCTTGTCCGGCTCTGCGTCACAAAGCGCTGGATAACCGCTGCGGCTAACATCGCGCCCAATATGCCAGCTATATATAGACCGAAAAGGACGAGGCCCTGAAGCCCGATGCCAAGGCCAACGCTAGACGCCGGAATGAACGCGCCAATAATGACGGTATAGACAGGCAGGCGCGCCGAGCAAGTCATCAGCGGTGCAATCAGGATTGTCGCCAAGCGTTCTTTTTGATCCATGATCGTCCGTGTCGCCATGATGCCCGGTATCGCGCAGGCGAAGGATGATAATAAGGGTATGAAACTGTGCCCCGACAGGCCGACTGCGGCCATCATACGGTCCATCACAAAGGCAGCGCGGGTCATATAACCCGATGCCTCAAGCAACAAGATGAAGAGAAACAGGATCAGGATCTGCGGCAAGAATACGACAACGGAACCAACGCCGGCGATGACGCCATCGGTTAAAAACGAGCGCAGCAATCCGTCAGGCATGACCGTTTTGATGCCTTCGCTGAGCCAAGAAAAACCGCCTTCAATCCAGCTAATAGGCGCTTCGGACCAACCGTACACCGCCTGAAACATCAGGAACAACAACGACAGCAATATGACAACGCCGCCCACCGGATGCAGCAGAATCGCGTCCAGCCTGCGTGTCCATTGGCGGCTAGCGGTTTCGCTGATGATGGCTGCGCGGGCGATATCGCGCGCGCGCTGATTCTGGGCACCAAAGGATGCCGCAACAGGTTCCGTCACCGGACGCGGTGCTTTGAGTGTTTGCTCAAGCTGCGCCATCAACGGCTCAAGCCCGCGACGGCGAACCGCAACGGTTTCAATCACGGGCACGCCAAGCGCGCGAGCCAAAACCTGCGCATCGAGCCGAAGGCCATCGCGCTCCGCAAGATCAACCATATTAAGCGCGACCACCGTCGGTAGGCCTTGCGCAATCAGTTCAAGCGCGAAACGCAAATGATTGTCCAGATTGCCAGCGTCCAGAACAATAACCAAAGCGTCAGGGCGGCGGTGCCCCGAAATATTGCCCAAGACAACATCGCGCGTGACGGCTTCGTCAAGGCTGTCAGGATCCAAGCTATATGCGCCGGGCAAGTCGATCATTTCGACCGGACGCCCATCGGCAAAGGACGCACGACCGGATTTCCGTTCCACAGTCACGCCGGGATAATTGGCAATTTTCTGCCGCGCACCGGTCAGCGCATTGAACAAAGCGCTTTTACCCGCATTGGGGTTACCGACCAATGCGACGAGGGGCGGCGTTTGCGTCATGCGGATAGCTCGCAATCAATCGCGGCAGCCACCTTCGTGCGTAAAGCCACGGTCATGCGGCCAATGCGAACCGCTAATGGGTCGCGCCACATCAATATGCCCTTGTGCAACGCCTCAATTGTCACGCCGGGCTCGAAACCCAGCGAGCGCAAACGATGCCCTTCTTGATCAGGCAAGGATTCCCAATCAATGGCCCGAATTACGGCGATTTGGTTCAACGGAAGATGATCAAGTTGCACGGGCGCTATTTGCAAAAGATTCGCAATAACATCAATAGGGATTTATACTAACGCGCCGGATAACGCAGCCGACCGATGAATCGCGAGAGGCTTGGCGCAAATTCCTGGCGCTGTTTTGCCTGATATTTTACCTTTTCAATCTGCATCACATTGTCGATTCGACGGTCTAGAAAAGCGCGTGTGTCAGAGAAATTTTCGCTGTCGTCATTGACGAAAACAGTCAGGGTGCTTCCATATACGGCCGATAATGTCATCCGCTTGGTATAATGATTGATGTCGGTGGCCGTATCACCCGCCAGTCGCCACATGCGATCCGCCGAACGCCAGCCCATTTTTGCCGACCGTCCGAGATTTTGGGGCATTGCCATGATGGCAAGCGCACGACGCAGCGATTCCCGGTCCGGTGCCATGATCTCCAACCGCGTAGCAAGCAATGCGGTGATCCGGTCGCTAATCTTCATCGCATTCAGCTTTTCAGCTGGCAGGCGGCGAGCAAGTTCCAGATCAACGCCTTCGACCCATGCGTCGATCATGTCGATGGCCTTGCCCTTAAACGCCAGCATGGCAACATCGCGGTCCACGCCCATTTCATCAGCAGCGGCATGAACGGCTGCTTCGGACCATCCGTCAAAGCCCGCGTGGCGGCCAATGACTGAGGCTAGGGCAGCGCGGATTTCGTCGAGCGTCGGATCAGCAGGAAGGGCGTTTTTAGACATAGGCAATATGTAGGCGTTCGGCGCGTTCAAGAAAAGGTCTATTGCTTACGCACGAGAACCAACGCGATCATGATGAGCGCGCTGCCCACAAAATCCATTGCTGTCAGCATTTCGCCAAAGGCCAGCCAGCCAGCTGTCGCCGATAAGGCGGGCTGCAGCAGCAAGGCCAAGCCAATCACCAATGGGCTAAAATGCGGCAATGCATAAGTGAGGCAACCCTGGCCGAAAAATTGCGAGGTGAAAGCGAGCAGGAGGACGGGCCACCAAATTGTGGGGATGATCTGTTCCCCTGCCAGCACGGCGCCAACAAGGAGGACAATCGCCGCCACGGCACTGGCCATACCAAGCGCGCCCCAGCTTTCGGTATTTTGCCGCATCTTCATCATTAGCACCAAATAGACGGTATAGGTAAGCCCGGCGCCAAGCGACAAAAGGTCGCCCGTAAAGTGGCGCGGGGACAGTTCCAAACTTTGCCCCATCAATAATGCCGCGCCGACAAAGGCAAACAAAACGGCCATGCTTTCCCATTTCGACGGCATTTTGCGCGCAACAATGACACCATAAATGACCAGCAAGAGGCTCGCGCAATTGGCGAACAGCGTCGCATTGGCCATTTTTGTCTGAAAAATGCCAATATGCCACAAGATGATATCAACGCCGAAAAACAGCCCCGCGACGAGAGCGATCCAGTAGGTCGAGCGGCTGACCGCAGAAAAGCGGAAACCAAAACGATAGCCAACGAAGAACAAAAACGGCGTGGCCAGCGCCAGCCGCCAAAATCCGGTCGCGATCGGACCACTATCGGCAAAGCGCACAAGCAGCGGCCCAAAGGCTATCGCGATGTTACCCGCAAGCAACGCGGCAAAGGCGAGCAAGCTTGGTGCTTGTTGATGGAAAATCTTCTGCTGCATAAACCCCCGTTGCAATTTGCAACTTTCATCCGCATCTTGGCTTCAAAGCAACGCCTTAATGACAGGAAATCGCATGACTGCAACTTTGTTCGACCCGATTACACTTGGTGCCATCTCCGCACCTAATCGCATATTGATGGCCCCATTGACGCGCGGACGGAGTGAAGGCGAACATGTACCTTTGTCCGATTTGAAGGCCGAATATTACCGTCAACGCAGCAGCGCAGGCCTGATCATCGCAGAAGCAACTGGCATAAGCCAAGAAGGCCTTGGTTGGCCGTCGGCGCCCGGCATCTGGTCCGACGCGCAAATCACAGCATGGAAACCCGTGACGCAAGCCGTCCATGACGCCGGCGGACGGATCATCCTGCAATTGTGGCACATGGGTCGTCTTGTGCACCCGGATTTTCTGGGTGGCGCGCCATGCGTTTCGGCTTCGGCCACCACTGCGCCTGGTTATGCACATGCGGCAGAGGGCAAGAAAAATTATACCGAAGCCCGCGCGCTGGATATCTCGGAAATGCCGCGCATCGTTGCGGACTATGTAAAGGCCGCGAAAAACGCGATAGCCGCAGGTTTTGACGGCGTACAAATTCACGCGGCCAATGGCTATTTGATTGACCAGTTCTTGCGCGATAACACCAATTTGCGCACCGACGATTATGGTGGCCCGATTCAAAATCGCATCCGCTTACTGCGCGAGGTGACGCAAGCCGTGGTGGACGCCATCGGTTCGGATCGGACATCGGTTCGCTTGTCCCCCAATGGGGAGACCCAAGGCGCAGATGACAGCAACCCTGTGGCATTGTTCACCGCTGCGGCAGCGGCGTTACAGGATATCGGCATCGCCTTCCTAGAGCTGCGCGAAATCAAACCATATGGCAATTTCGGACAAACCGAAGTGCCGCGCGTGTCGCCTGAGATCCGTAAGATATTCAAAGGGCCGCTAGTGCTTAACCAAGAATATACAAAGGAATTGGCGGACGCCGATCTGGCCTCTGGCCTTGCCGACGCAATCAGCTTTGGTCGGCCGTACATCAGTAACCCCGACCTTGTGGAACGGTTGCGCGTTGGGGCGGAGCTGACGCCGGATAATTTCAAGACTTGGTATGCGCCTGCTGCGGAAGGATATACCGATTATCCTTTCCTTGATCAGGCGGGCGCATAACGCGCATGATACAGGCGGGGCTTGGCCACTATGCAATAGTCATCCCCGCCTTGCTGCTTGTGCTGCTCGCGATTGCTGAAGCGATCTGGCCCCGCCGCGCGCTGGTATTGGGTCGAAATCCACGATGGCGGACGCACGCATTATTCTTCCTCAGCAACGCCATTATGGGCCGATTTTTGTCCTTTTTGGTCGTGGTCGGCGTGGCTGCAAATTGGGCCAATGCGCATCATTTTGGCGCGCTGAATCTGGCGGCCTTGCCCTTTTGGGTTGAAGCCGCAATCGCCTTTGTCATTCTCGATTTTGCGGTCTGGTTTCAGCATTTTTTGATGCATCGCCATCCGTTGCTCTGGCGTATCCATGCCGTGCATCATAGCGACCGCGATCTGGATGTGTCCACGGCACTGCGGTTCCACCCGTTTGAACTGATTGTCTCGACATTCTATAAGTCCGCCATCGTCGCTTTGCTTGGCGTGCCCTTGATGGTCGCACTCGCATTTGAATTATGGCTTAATGCCAATGCTTTATTCAACCACAGCAACATACGCTTGCCCCGCAAGCTTGACCGCATGTTGCGACTGTTTTTGGTAACGCCCGACATGCATTTGGTTCACCACAGCACTTTGGTTGATGAACAAAAACATAATTTTGGTTTCGCGCTGACGGTGTGGGACCGCGTGTTCGGTACCTATCGCACAGAGTCCATTTTGGGCACCGATAATCAGAAAATAGGCTTGGCCGAGATAGACGATGCCCGTCCGTCAGGTTTCATCTGGAGCATGAAACAGCCCGTGACGTAACGGAATTTAACGCCGTCTTGACCAACGCGATTTTCCGGAGCATTTTCAACACAGGGAGAGTTGAAATGGCCAAAATACGCAAAATAATATTGGGCAGTGTTGCCGTTGTGGCGATAGGTGTAGGGCTAACCTACGGGTGGCAGCAATATCGCGACAAAAGCATCATGGCCGATTCACGCGAAGCGCAAGTATCTTCCGATGCTGAAGTCACTTCTGGCCCTGCCAACACTTTGCTTTGGGGCGACACCCATCTTCATACCTCCAATTCCATCGATGCCTTTGGCTTTGGTGTAAAGCTTGGACCAGAAGAAGCGCTGCGTTTTGCGCGCGGGGAAGAGGTTGTGTCCACTGGCGGGATTAAGGCCAAGCTGGAACGTCCGCTTGATTTCCTTGTGATCGCGGACCACTCCGGCGGCCTTGGTGCCACCAAGGCTTTATATGATGCGCCTGGATTTCTTATCCGCGACCCAACGCTAAAACGTTGGCACACCGAAATGCATAAAGGGCCAGAGGGTATGCAGCGCGTAACCGGCGAGCTCATCGACCGTGTAGGTCGCAACACGCTTCCCGCCGCGCTTACGGACCCGGAAAGACAACGCAAGACGGCAACCAACATCTGGACAGGTCATAGCACGCTGGTCGAACGTTATAATGAACCCGGCAAGTTCACCGCCTTCATGGGTTTTGAATATACGTTGATGCCCGGCGGCAACAATTTGCACCGCGTTGTCATGTTCCGTGACGGCAAAAGCCGCACCGACAAGGTTCTGCCCTACGACCCTGGCCAGGGCGACACGCCGGTCAGCCAATTGTGGGACTATATGGACAATTATGAGAAGGTCACAGGCGGCAAGGTGCTGGCGATTCCGCATAACAGCAACCTGTCCAATGGCCTGATGTTCGAACTGGTTGGTCCGGATGGTGGTCCGATGACCGCAGCCTATGCACGGCGGCGCGCGGCGCGCGAGCCAGTGACCGAAATCACGCAAATCAAAGGCGATAGTGAATCGCATCCGTTTTTGTCGCCGAACGACGAGTTTTCCGGTTTCGGCACCGCGGGTTGGGACCTTGGCAATTTGACCATGCAGGCCGCGAAGAAACCGCAGGATTATGCGGGCGAATATATTCGTGAAGCATTGAAGCGCGGCTTGGCGATTGAGGCGCGCACTGGCGTGAACCCCTATAAATTCGGTGTCATCGGATCAACGGACAGCCATACTGGGCTGGCGACAGGCGACGAAAACAATTTTTATGGCAAGCATTCGGGCGGCGAACCAAATAAACTGCGGGCTTCGCAGGCCCAAAATCTGGGCACGCGGCAAGGACGTATCGGCTGGCACTATCTGGCCGGTGGCTATGCTGCCGTATGGGCTACAGCCAATACGCGGGCCGCGATATTTGACGCAATGATGCGGCGCGAGGTGTACGCCACAACTGGCCCGCGCATGACCGTGCGCTTCTTTGGCGGCTGGGATTTCGATGAAAAGGATTTTGCACGCGACTGGGTGAAGACCGGATATGCCAAGGGCGTGCCCATGGGCGCCGACCTTAAGCCCGGCAGCGGTGCACCCAAGTTCATGATTTCGGCGTTGAAAGACCCGATGGGCGCAAATCTCGATCGTGTTCAAGTCGTCAAAGGCTGGGTGGATTCCTCCGGCAAATTGCAAGAGAAAGTCTTTGATGTTGTCTGGGGTGATGCCGACAAAAGGCGCAAGGGTGCCAATGGCAAAGTCCCCAAGGTCGGCGACACCGTCAATGTCGCGAAGGCGAGCTACAGCAACAGCATAGGCGATCCGGAATTGCGGACGGTTTGGACCGATCCGGAATTTAACCGCAATGTCAGGGCATTTTATTATGTTCGGGTCATCGAAATTCCGACGCCACGCTGGGTGTTGTTTGATGCCTTGCGTTATGGTGCAAAATTGTTGCCGGGGACGGAATTAAAGGCGCAGGAGCGGGCATATTCATCACCCATCTGGTATAACCCCAAGAAAACCAGCTAAGGTTAGGACCAAGCTTCTATTCGAATTCAAGCTCGGATAGCGCGGATTCAGGGTCAGATATCCCCATTAAGCGGCGCATGGCCAGCCGCGCGAGCCGCTGTGTTTCGGTTTTACGGCGTGCGGCGGCGATCGGCCATAACCCTGCTGGTCGCGCGATTTCTGCGTCATAGGCGTCGGCAATAATCAGCCCGGCGCGTTCGGGCATGAACGCAACGCTTTGCAGTGGGCCAATGTCAAACCCAGCTGGCACCGCCCAGAAAAAGCGGTCACAATATTCGAGATATTCCGGCCATTTCTGATCCCCCAAAAGGTCGGCGCGCGAACATTTGATCTCGACGATGATAATCTCGCCCTTATTGCTGAGGCCCATAAGATCCGCACGGCGATTGTTGCGCAGGCTGACCTCAGGTTGCACCACAATCTGGTTACGCAAGAATAGCCGCGAAACACCCCGCGCCACCGCAGGCGCACCGGAAATTGAAGGCGTATTAAGGGTTGGATCCATTCTGCACACTTAGAACAAATAAAGAACAAAATAAAGGCCCCATGCGGGGCCCTTATCGTTTATTCCGGTCGCTACGATCAGCGGTAGAAAATATGATTGTCGACACTGCCAATACGCGTCAGACGCCATCCTGGCGAAACATGGCGGGCATGAAAGAATAATGCGCCTTCAACAGGGCTTTCCCATGTATTGTCCAGCGCAATATTGCTGATCGCGACGGCGTTACGCCAATGCTTGCTGTCGGTTTGAATAGACGGCAAGCTTGCGCCGCGAACGAAAGAAAATTGACCTTTTTGGAATATGACGCCGCATAATGTGCTAGGAAAACGGCCTGAATTGGCGCGGGCAAGTATCACGCGCGCCACAGCCAATTGGCCAGCAAGCGATTCACCCTTGGCTTCGAAATAGACCGCGCTGGCAAGGCACCGCTCGTCTTTGCTTAAGCTGTCATCGACAGCTTGCATGCGTACGAGGTCAGTGAGTGTGGATGCGGTTGCCGCATCAATATCATTGGGGTTTGGAAACGGTTTCGGCAGATCCAACTGCGCCTGTTCGACGGTGGTCTGCATAGGGTCAATGACGGGCGCATTGGCGCTTAGCGGTGCGCTTTGGTCATTACTCAAAAAAGCCTTGGTATCAGCAGCAATAACTGAAGAAACCAGCGTACAAGATACGACTACCAAAGAGGCAGCCCGAAAAAAATTTAACATGCAACATACATTAAAGCGGCGGCACCAGCAGACGAAACTTTATTACTTTATCATTGTTCGTCTTTTGTTGTCTCCGACTCGCGTGTTTGTCTGGCCACCCCATTTGTGCCCTAAATGACAACCTTCGCTACTCGATGGACGCGCATCTATGGCGCAGCGCAGCAAAGTCAAATAAACATGGCCAATAGTCCGTCCAACCGTGCAGCGGACGCGACATCCAGTTCAAAAACCCACAAATCCGGGTCGCGGGCGCATCGTTTTTTCCAATACTCTTGCACCGCGATCCCGCCCGGCTCTCTCAAATCCACCATTTGCCAAGAGGTCTGACCGTCCAATGAGGGATAGCGTTCGTATAATTTGGGATCGGCACCGCGAACCTGCCCGATCAGCAATATCGCACCGGACACCGCATCGCCCTTTTTCAGAACAGTTGCGAAGTCACCCTCGGCTTCTACCATGCGTTGGATTGCGGAGATAAGAACACCGCTGGCAAGCCTTGGCGCAATCAAGCGGCGTCACGCTCTTCAGACAAGGTCAACACCGCGAACATCGCCGAAGAATCTGCCGCACCGCGCAATTGCGCGCGGAATTTCTCATCGCGGAACAGGCGGGAAACCTCCGCCAATGCCCGCAAATGCGAAGCACCGTCCTGCGCCGGTGAAACAAGCGCGCAGACCAGATCGACTGGCTCGTCATCGACAGCATCATAAGGCACGGGCTTCGAAAGCCGGACAAAAACGGCCACAGGCATGTCTATGCCCGAGACTTTGCAATGCGGAATCGCGGTTCCGCCGCCAAAACCCGTCGGGCCAAGTCGCTCGCGCTCAATCATACCGTCCAGAACGGCATGGGCGTCTACAGAATAATTTTCAGCCGCGATAACCGATAGTTGCGCCAGCAGGTCGGATTTGCCCGAACATAGCATGTCAGCAGCAACGGCCCCCTCAACAAGCCTGGTAGAAAGTCTAATCATATCTTGTTCAAAAGCGCCCAGTGCGACCGCGGCGCAATCCCTAAATATTTGAAATGGTGTAGAAATAAAGTAAAGTCAGCCGAGGTCTAAGGTGTAGATTTTGGTTCAACCCACCCGATCGTGCCATCTTCGCGGCGGTAAACCATATTATGTCGTCCAGTTCCAGTGTTTTTGAACAACAGGGCTGGGGTGTTGCGCAAATCCATTAACATCACCGCATCTGAAACCGTCGATTCAGGAATATCCACACGCATTTCGGCAACAATTACCGGCGCATCAGGCATTGGCATTTCTTCTTCACCATCACCTGCATCAAACACGGTATATGCGGCTTCTTCTTGCGCCATTGCATAGGCGGTTTGCACATGACGATCCTGCAGTCGGCGCATATATCGGCGCAATTGTTTCTCAATGCGTTCTGCGGCGCGGTCAAAGGCAACATGCGCATCCTGCGCTTCGCCGCGACCTTTCAACACGAGGCCCTGCATCACATGCATCACAATATCGCTGGTAAAGCCGTCATGCGGGGCACGGCCAAAGGTTGCATGTGATGACAATGCTTTGGCGAAATGTTTTTCGGCAATGGAACCAAGTCGTGTTTCCACATGGGTCTGGAGCGCTTCACCGGTGTCGACCTGATGTCCTGAAACCCTGATGTCCAATGCCTGTCTCCTTTGTGTTAAAGCGCTGACCCCGGCTGGAGCCAAAGCGCGTCCTTAATCTTTGCGACAAATTCCGCATGGCGCGCCAATTCCTCAGCTGAGGCAGAATGCGCGCGCGCTGGCCGAAATATTTTTGTTGTCTGAACGCTGTTCCCGTCCATTTGGCCTATCATTTTATCAGAGTTAGCATCGTCCGCGAGGCCAAGGCCAATTTGCCGACCGCCGGTTAGTTCAATATACAACTGCGCCAGCAGCTCAGCGTCCAACAACGCGCCATGCTTGACGCGGTGACTACGGTCGATGCCATAGCGGGTGCACAAAGCGTCCAAAGACAGCTTTGCTCCCGGATTTTTGACCCGTGCTAACGCCACTGTGTCAACCATACGGTCCATCGACACAGGCGGACGACCGCAATGCTGTAATTCGTGATTGAGAAAGCCAAAATCAAAGCTGGCATTATGGGCTACGAGCGGGCTGTCGCCCAAAAATGCAAGCAGCTCATCCGCCTTGTCGCCAAAAGTCGGCTTGTCAGACAGAAAACGGTCCGAAAGGCCATGCACTTGTTCGGCGGCGGCAGGCATCGGGCGCTGTGGGTTGAAATAGGCATGATAATGCTTACCCGTCATCACCCGGCTGACCATTTCAATGCAGCCAATTTCGACCATCCGATCCCCAGTTGCAGGATCAAAGCCAGTCGTTTCCGTATCGAATATAATTTCACGCATTCTAAGAATAGATGTGAGCCTGTTTAAGGGCTTATGCAAGTCCCGCCCGCAGCATTTTTACAAGAGCATACACATCCGCCCGCGTTTCGTTGATGTCCTTGCCCGTATCAATCACATGGTCGGCCCGCGCGCGCTTGTCAGCATCGTCCATTTGGTGCGCCAGAATATGTTCGAACTTGTCCGGCGTCATATTTGCTCTTGCGAGCACACGTTCACGTTGAACCGGGGTAGGTGCGCTTACAACGACGACCGTATCGACCCCAGCCTGCCCGCCCTTTTCAAACAATAAGGGGATGTCGAACAATATCATGTCCGTGTCTTGATGTGATGCCAGAAACACCTTTCTGCGTTCAGCGACAGCGGGATGAATAATCGATTCCAACAGTGTCAACCGGTCGCGGTCTCCAAAAACAGCAGCGCCGAGCGCCTTACGGTCGACGCCATCTGGCCCGGTCGTTCCTGGAAAGGCTGATTCAATTGCGAGCACAAGCGCGCCGCCCGCTTTTTGTAAATCATGCACCGTGGCATCGGCATCAAAAACAGGAACGCCTTCATCGGCAAACATCGCTGCGACCGCAGATTTTCCCATGCCGATTGAGCCTGTCAGGCCAATGATCATGGGCTTTTTCATTTCAGCAACAATGCCCGCAATGAATCCGCATTATCTTCAGGGGGCGCAACGCCGAAAAACAATTCAAACGCTATAGCCGCCTGCCCCACCAGCATTTCAAGGCCATCGACCGTTTCCAACGCGCGAACGCGCGCTGCTTTTAACAAGGGCGTCTCTATCGGCGCGTAGACAAGGTCATAGACAATGGCATGTTCCGGCAAAGGCGAAAGGTCAATCTCCAACGCTTCCTGCCCGACCATGCCCAAGGGGCTTGCATTCACCAGCAACGCTGCATCTGGCAAACGTGCATCAAAGCCGATCACTTTGCCTTTCAACCCGAAGTGCGCGAGCAAGCCCGCCGCCTTCAAAGCATTGCGTGCAACCAAAACAACCTCGCCGACATCCGCCTGCGCCAAGGCAAAGAGCACGGCCCGCGCCGCGCCGCCTGCGCCTATAACGACAGCGGTCTCACCCGCGATGGGGATATCGGCAATGGGCCCATAAAAACCGCCTACGTCCGTATTGGTCGCGACAAGCGCGCCGGTGTCATTGCGAAAGACCGTGTTGATCGCGCCGATCGAGCGGCGGACATCACCAGGGTCAGTCACAAAATCAAGTGCGCCAACCTTGTGCGGTATCGTGATGTTGCACCCACGCCATTCGGCATCGGCAGCGCGCGCGGCAAAATAACGCTCGAGATCATCTGGCGGCACCGCATGCGCCCGATAATCGCGCACCAACCCCAATTGTTGAAGCCAGAAATTGTGAATCAGAGGTGATTTGGAATGCGATATCGGGTGTCCGATCACTTCGGCATATATTGTCATGTTGGCAAAAGACCCCTTATGCGCAGATAATCAAGCAGCGGAAGCAATGGCATTCCGATAATCGTGAACTGGCTGCCGCTAACGCTCGCGAACAATTGCGCGCCTTCGGCCTCAATCCGATAGCAACCGACGCAGTGGCGAATTTCATCCCAATAGGTTTCGACATAATCGTCGATATATTGCAGACTTAGGTTGCGCATCGTCATTTGCGCGGTGTCGATTATGCGCCAAACAGGTTCGCCTTGCTCGCAGATAACGGCCGCGCTTATGAGCCGATGCATCTTGCCCGACAGCTGCGCTAAATGCGCGCGCGCATCATCGGGTGTTTCGGGCTTGTCAAAAATATATCCGTCGGGACCAACGCAAATCTGATCACATCCCAACACCATTGCGGTTGGCATTTTGCGGGAAATTTTCCGCGCCTTAGCCTCTGCTAAGGCATCGGCAATATCGCGCGGTTTTGCACCAGCCTCGGCCAGTGATGTTTTGATGCTCTGTTCATCAACCAGGGCTGGAACCGCTTGTACCGATACCCCTGCTGTGTTCAGCATCGCGATCCGCCCAGCGCTTTGCGATGCAAGAACAAGGGTCACGAATCCTCCAATTGCGCCAATTCGCGCGCGTTGAACAAATTGATGATCGCCGCGGCACTTTCTTCGATCGACCGGCGTGTTACGTCCAATACCGGCCAGCCATTGTCCGCAAACATACGCCGTGCATGGGCGACTTCCGCCCGCACTTTTTCCTCATCAACATAATCTGTATCTGGCGACTGGTTTAAGGACAGCAGACGGTTGCGGCGTACCTGAATCAAACGCTCTGCGCTCGTGACAAGACCAATGACCATCGGGTGCTTCAATTGAAACAATATCGGTGGCGGTGGCGATTCCGGCACGATCGGAATATTCGCGGTCTTATATCCTCGGTTGGCGAGATAAATGCTCGTGGGTGTTTTTGAGGTCCGCGACACCCCCGCCAATAAAATGTCCGCTTCTTCCCAATTTTGTGCATTAATGCCATCGTCATGAGCGATGGTAAATTGGATCGCTTCGACGCGCGCGAAATAAGCAGCATCCATAACATGTTGCCGACCCGGTCGCGCTTTCGCTTCTTGACCCAACATGTTCGACATCGCATCGCTGACTGCATCAAGTGCGGCAACCGCGGGTAAGCCTAAAACGCGGCACCGCGTCTCCAATTTACGCCGTGTGTCGCGATTCACCAAAGTGAATAAGACAAGTCCAGGATTAGCGGCCACATCGGTCAATATCCGGTCCAAATGGCTTTCCGAACGCACCATCGGCCAGAAATGCTTGACCACATTTTCTGTGCCGTCAAACTGCGCCAAGGCGGCTTTGGCAATGTTTTCCAAAGTTTCGCCGGTGGAGTCCGATAACAAATGTAAATGAAAGCGCTCGCTCATAGATGACAGTCTTGTTGGCAGGCTGGGGATAAATCAAGGGACAAGTTTAGCGTGTCGAATTCTTGGCCATTACCCCAAATTTACCGCGCGATTCGGACACAGGCTATCCACAGGCGCAATCCCATATGCACAGGCTGTGGATAATGGGGAATAAATTTGCGACTCCGGTTCGATCCCATGGTCTGCACGCGTCAAGATGTTGGCAATATCCGCAAAAGCTTTTAAGGCCGCACCTATCAACAGCGCATCATCTTTCATCATCCTTTATATAAAATAATATTTTGATTGGATCTCTCGTTTCTATGTCTGCGCAAAGCCCGAAAAAACTGCTGAACGTCCTGATGGGCAACCAAGAGGCTATCCCGCCCATATGGTTGATGCGTCAGGCGGGTCGTTATCTGCCCGAATATCGCGCATTGCGTGCGGAAAAAGGTGGGTTTCTGGCGCTCGCTTATGACAGCGATGCGGCGTGCGAAATCACTTTGCAACCTATCCGGCGCTTTGGTTTTGACGGCGCCATCCTGTTTTCCGACATTCTCGTGACTCCACATGCCATGGGGCAGGATCTTTGGTTTGAAACGGGTGAAGGTCCTCGGCTTGCCCCGCGTTTAGCGGAGACGCGGCTTGAGGATTTTGTACCAGCACCGCAGCGGCTGGCTCCAGTCATTGATACGGTGCGCAAAGTGTCGGCAGAGCTTCCGCCGGAAACAACCTTCCTGGGCTTCGCTGGAAGCCCGTGGACGGTCGCTACCTACATGGTCCATGGTCAGGGTAGCAAAGACCAAGCCGAGGCGCGCAGAATGGCCCATGCGGAGCCTGAGCGCTTTGGTGCACTGATTGACGCGATTATTTCCGCAACCGTCGATTATTTGGGTGATCAGATTGATGCCGGCGTTGATGCTGTGCAATTGTTCGACAGTTGGGCAGGGTCATTGTCGCCCGCGCAATTCGAAAAATGGGTCATTGCCCCGAATGCCGAAATCGTTCGGCGGTTGAAGGCGCGCAATCCCAATGCCGTTATCATCGGTTTCCCTAAAGGTGCAGGCGGCAAGCTTGCGGCTTATGCCGAAGGGACAGGCGTGGATGCGCTGGGTCTAGATGAAACTGTCGATCCACATTGGGCGAACCGCGAATTGCGCAAGGGTCTTCCCGTGCAAGGCAATCTTGATCCGCTGGCGTTGATTGCGGGCGGCGATGTGTTGAAGGACGCCGTGCATAATATTCTCAGCGCGTTTGAAGACCGGCCGCATATCTTCAATCTTGGGCATGGCATATTGCCAGATACTCCCATTGAAAATGTTGAACTGCTTCTTAATTTGGTCCGCAAGGCTTAGCCTATAAAGGCCGTTTTTATGACGGAAACTCTATCTGTGCTGTATATCTGGCTAAAATCCGCTCACATTATTTTTGTCATTTTCTGGATGGCGGGATTGTTCATGATCCCGCGCTTTTTCGTCTATCATCAGGAAAGCGCAGAAGGATCCGAAGAGGCTGCCAAATGGGTGGATCGTGAATCCAAGCTGATCAAAATCATCCTCAATCCATCCATCATTGTGGTTTGGGTTTTGGGACTAGTGCTGGCGTGGAATATTGGCGCCATGGCGCAAGGGTGGTTCCATGCCAAATTGCTCTTTGTGTTGGGGCTATCGGCCTATCATGGCTGGACCATAGGTTACGCCAAGAAACTGGCGCGTGGCGAACGGCAGCTGACGGGCAAGCAATTGCGCCTGCTGAACGAAGTCCCCGGCATTGCGTCAGCGATTATCGTCATATTGGTTGTCGCCAAACCGTTTTAGCACGCCCATGCGTACGTATATTCAGAACAGTTGACGTCGCGCCTGCCGCGGAGTATTTAAAGTCCTAAGCCCGTCCTGGGCATACGGCGCGACCCTCACAACAACCGCGCCACCAACTTTTCAATATTCAACCGGTTCGCTTTTAAAAACTGGTCATATCATCGGGCGGTGTGCCCATCCACAATAGGGACCCATGGTCCATCCAACGGAATTATCTATGCATTTGAAAGAGCTGAAAAGCAAAAACCCCGCTGACCTCGTATCGATGGCTGAAGAGCTGGGTGTCGAGGGCGCATCGACCTTGCGTAAGCAGGATTTGATGTTCGCGATCCTGAAAGAACTTGCCGAAGATGGCGAGCAGATCATGGGTCTTGGCACGATTGAGGTTTTGCCCGACAGCTTTGGTTTTTTGCGTTCGCCAGAAGCCAATTATCTGGCCGGTCCGGACGATATTTATGTGTCGCCGAATATGGTGCGTCAATTTGGTTTGCGCACAGGTGATACTGTTGAAGGTGAAATTCGCGCACCCAAGGATGGCGAGCGGTATTTTGCCCTAACGAAAGTATTGAAGATCAACTTTGACGATCCGGATGCTGTGCGTCACCGCGTCAATTTTGACAATCTGACGCCGCTATATCCGGATTCAAAACTAACGCTGGATTCGCTTGATCCGACGGTAAAGGACAAATCCGCGCGCGTCATTGATATCGTCAGCCCGCAGGGCAAGGGCCAGCGCGCCTTGATCGTCGCGCCACCACGCACCGGTAAAACCGTGTTGCTGCAAAATATCGCGCGCGCGATTACCGAAAACCACCCTGAGGTGTTCTTGATCGTTCTTCTGATCGACGAACGGCCTGAGGAAGTCACCGACATGCAGCGTTCAGTGAAGGGTGAAGTTGTATCTTCCACCTTTGATGAACCCGCGACCCGCCACGTGCAAGTCGCCGAAATGGTCATTGAAAAGGCAAAACGCCTGGTCGAACATAAGCATGACGTTGTCATCTTGCTCGACTCCATCACCCGCCTTGGCCGTGCCTATAACACCGTTGTGCCATCATCAGGCAAGGTACTGACCGGTGGTGTCGACGCCAACGCCTTACAACGTCCAAAGCGTTTCTTTGGCGCCGCGCGGAACATCGAAGAAGGTGGGTCCTTGTCCATCATCGCGACCGCTTTGATCGACACCGGCAGCCGCATGGACGAAGTTATTTTTGAAGAGTTTAAGGGTACCGGCAACTCTGAAATCGTGCTCGATCGCAAGGTCGCTGACAAGCGTATCTTCCCAGCCTTGGATGTCGGCAAATCGGGTACGCGTAAGGAAGAATTGCTGGTCGAGGAAAGCAAGCTCAAGAAAATGTGGGTGCTTCGCCGCATCCTCATGCAAATGGGTACCATCGACGCGATGGAATTCCTGCTCGACAAGATGAAAGATTCGAAGACCAACGAAGACTTTTTTGACTCGATGAACCAGTAAGTCAGATATTCCGGAGTAATATTGTGATTGATTTTCTCTTGGTCGCATCGACCGTCAATAATCTGGGTGGGCCCGGCGATATTTGGGCTGCCATCGTCAAAGATTTTTCAAACATTACCGAACCTGCGGCTTTTGCCGCCTTCATGCAGGTTTTGTTGATCGATCTGGTGCTGGCGGGTGACAATGCCATTGTTGTCGGTGCTTTGGCGGCCGGCTTGCCTGCCGATCAGCGTAAAAAAGTCATCCTCATCGGTGTCCTGGCGGCCTTGGTGCTGCGCATCATCTTTGCGCTTATGGTGACATGGTTGCTGGGTATCGTAGGTCTGGTGCTCGCAGGCGGTTTGTTGCTGCTGTGGGTCGCCTGGCGCATGTACCGCGATATCAAGGGCCATGCCGGTGAATCGCCCGGATCACCTGAAATCGTCGGTGACGAGCATTCAGGCGTAAAGTCGACCAAGACCTTTGCGGGCGCCGCATGGGGTGTTGCTGTCGCCGATGTGTCTATGAGCCTCGACAATGTTCTGGCGGTCGCAGGGGCCGCGCGCGAACACCCCGGAATCCTGATCGTCGGCTTGATTTTTGCGGTCGCGTTGATGGGCATCGCCGCAAATATCATTGCCCAATATATTGAACGCTATCGCTGGATTGCGTGGGTCGGTTTGGTGGTGATCGTCTATGTCGCGGGCAAGATGATAGTCGAAGGCTGGAACGAAGTGCAGCCCTACGCCATGAGCTTTGCTGGCATGTAAATCATAAGGGCTCCCGCGAAGGGAGCCCTTATTGCTTCATCCCAGATGCTCTGCGAAAAACGCCGCTGTGCGAGCGTCCGCTAGCTTTGCGCCTTCCGGATTTCGGCGATTGCCCATCTCCGCTGCAAAGCCATGATCAAGGCCGTCATAGTCATGCAGCGTCACCTTGGGGTGGTTACCAAGCCCAGCGTGAATCACGGCCTGCGCCTCTGGACCGACCAAATGGTCTGCAGTTGGAATATGCAGCATCAAGGGATTGGCGATGGCATGGCTTTCGTCCAGCATCTGGTCAATCATCACACCATAATAGCCGACCGACGCGCTGATGTCGGTCCGCGCGGCTGCCATATATGCGAGCCGTCCACCTAAACAATATCCGACGCAGCCCACTTTTTCGAGCGGGGTGTGGTTCGACAGGCCAGAGCGGACCGCGTGAATCACCGCCTCAATATCGCGCACACCATCATCGGCAACATATTGCCCGAAATAGCCGAAGGCTTCCTGAAGCTCCGCCTCGATATCGGGATTGAGTTCAACACCCGGTGCAAAGCGCCAGAAGATGTCAGGTGCAACCGCCAAATACCCCGCCGCCGCCAACAGGTCGCACTTCTGCCGAATACCGGCATTCACACCAAATATCTCTGGAATGACGATAATGGCGGCGCGCGCTTGGCCCGATGGCGCCGCAACATAGACGGGAAATAGTGCATCCTCGCCCAGCGCATCAATCTTTACATAGTCACCCATAATCTGCTCCTCGGCGGATATTCTCCGCAATTGCGTGATTCGACTTAGCCTATATAGTGGCGTCATTGGCAATTAGGAGGGCACGACCCATGAAGCTGAACATTGAAATCGATTGTTCCCCTGAAGAGGCCCGTGCGCTGCTGGGCCTTCCCGATGTTACAAAAGCCAATGAGGCCTATGTTGAGAAAGTTACCAATTTGATGAACGGCGCGGGCGGCATTGACCAATTGCAGGAGCTGGGAAAGAAAATCGCACCCATGGGGCAAATGGGTTTGCAATTGTTTCAGCAACTGATTGAAAGTGGTGCAAAGGCCGCCATGTCTGGTCTGAACAAGAACGACAAAAAATAGCTTCGTGATGCCATCCGCTGACACCATTTTCGCGCTGTCCAGCGGCGCGCCGCCCGCTGCTATTGCCATTATGCGGATCAGTGGGCCTACGGCTTTTGACATATTGCGCGGCCTGGCCGGACGCGTGCCGGCACCGCGCAGAGCATCTGTGTGCAGCCTGCGGTCGCCAGACACACAGGAAATATTAGATCAGGCGCTGGTGCTCGTTTTTCCCGGCCCAGACACAGCCACGGGCGAAGATCTGGTTGAGCTCCACCTCCATGGCGGCCGTGCCGTGGTGCGTGCGGTTGAAAATGCGATCGCCCATTTTTCGGACGCGCGACGCGCGGAGGCAGGTGAATTCACCCGCCGTGCCTTTGCAAATGGCCGCATGGATTTGAATGAAGCCGAAGGATTGGCAGATCTTTTGTCGGCCGAGACCGAATGGCAACGCCGCGCTGCCACCAAAATGTTTGGCGGGGCATTCAGCACCGCGATTGAAGAATATCGGCAAGACATACTCCGGGTATCTGCACTCACCGAAGCGGAGCTAGATTTTTCGGATGAAGGCGATGTGGATTCTCAAAATAATATAACAATTACATATGGTTGTAAAATATTACAGCAACAAATAGGGCAATTACTGGCCAGTCCACCGGCCGAAAAATTAAAGGATGGGTTGCGCGTCGTCTTGGCTGGCCCACCCAATAGTGGAAAATCGACCTTGCTAAATGCGCTGGTGGGACGAGAGGCGGCCATAGTCTCTGATATCGCCGGAACCACGCGCGACATGATTGAAGTGCCCGTGGCAGTCGAAGGAGTGGCATTGCTGTTCACCGACACAGCTGGGCTTCGCGATGATAGCGCTGACGTCATCGAACGCATCGGCATCGACCGCAGCCATGCCGCGATGCAGGGGGCAGACATATTGTTATGGCTGGGTCCGGAAGGTGAAGGACCGACACACCCTAATCTCATTGAAATATCAGCGAAAAATGACCTGAAAGAAAGTCCGTCAAAGTCTGCGGACGCTATTTTTGTGTCCGCTCAGACGGGCGCTGGCGTATCTGAGCTTCTCCACATCGTAGCGGCACGGGCCAAGACGCTTCTGCCGCTGCCGGATCAGTTTGCCATCAACGCGCGGCAACGCGCATTTTTGGACGACGCTGCGACTGCGCTTGCGGCGTGCAGTGAATCCACAGACTGGTTGATCATTGCTGAAAATCTCCGGCAAGCGCGGCGCGCACTCGACGCATTGACGGGCCGCGCGCACACCGAAGATCTGCTCGACACTATCTTTGGAAAATTCTGCGTAGGGAAATAGTCTGTTTCACGTGAAACAGATCATCACTCTTTTTTGACCCGCGTACAGAGTTCGTATATGCGCGACGCATGACGACCGATTTCGACATCATTGTTGTGGGTGGTGGCCATGCGGGCACAGAGGCGGCCGCGGTTGCCACGCGCATGGGTTTGCGAGTCGCTCTGGTTAGCTTTGACACAGATATGATTGGTGCGATGTCCTGCAACCCGGCCATTGGCGGCTTAGGCAAAGGGCATTTGGTGCGAGAGGTAGACGCCTTTGATGGCCTGATCGGACGCGCGGCCGATGATGCCGCCGTGCATTATCGTATGCTCAATGCATCAAAAGGTGCAGCAGTGCAGGGACCGCGTATTCAAGCGGATCGCAGATTGTTCAAGGCGTCGATCCAGGCGCAGCTTGCAGGTTTGGCGAACTTACACATAGTTGAGGGCGAAGCAGCCGCTCTGCATTTTCTGCCGAATGCCCCCACGCGCGTTGCGGGCTTGGTTTTGGGCGACGGCTCCATCGTCACCTCCGCAGCAGTGGTCCTGGCCACGGGGACGTTTCTGGGCGGTAAGCTATTTCGGGGCGAAGAGCGGCTTGAGGGAGGCCGTGTTGGCGAAGCATCCGCTATGCTGTTGTCGCAGCAATTGCGCAGCGCAGACCTGCCCATCGCGCGTCTGAAAACGGGCACACCGCCACGTCTTGATGGGCGCACTATAGATTGGTCCCAATTGGAGATGCAGCCCTCCGACGATGAAGAATGGACAATGTCATCTATGCGGCGCCGTCGGTCTGTGCCGCAATTATTCTGTGCGATGTCCCGCACTAACGCGCACACGCACGATATCATCCGATCAGGACTCCATCGCTCGCCGCTATTTGGTGGCGATATTGAGGGCAGGGGTCCGCGTTATTGTCCGTCGATTGAAGACAAGATTTTCCGGTTCGGCGACCGCGAAGGACATCAGGTATTTTTGGAGCCAGAGGGCCTCGACAGCCATTTGATTTATCCCAATGGCATTTCAACGTCGCTGCCGACGGATATTCAGGCGGCCATGGTCCGTTCCATGACGGGCCTTGCGCAATGCGAAATTGTCGTGCCAGGCTATGCCGTGGAATATGACTATATTGACCCGCGCTGTTTGGATTCCAATCTTGCGGTGCGCGGATTTGAGGGTCTGTATTGTGCAGGCCAGATTAACGGCACCACAGGATATGAGGAGGCGGCCGCGCAAGGCTTGGTAGCCGGGATGGGCGCGGCGTCGAAGATTTTGGGGCAGGCCATGCCGCCTATCGACCGGACCAATAGCTATATCGCCGTGATGATCGACGATCTGACGCTGCAAGGCGTGACTGAGCCTTATCGTATGCTCACGGCCCGCGCGGAGTATCGGCTGCGGCTGCGTTCTGACAATGCTGGGTCACGGCTCACACCGCTGGCCATATCGGTGGGCGCGGTAGGTGATGAACGCGCGCGCCATTTCCAAGACCGGCTTGCACAGCAGAGCACACTTCAAAACAGGCTTCATAAATTGGTGAGCGCCGATGTCCTGATCAAACAGGGCATTTCTGTGAAGCAAGACGCTGGCAAAATGTCCTTGTTCGATTGGTTACGTTTTCCGCAGGTATCCCTTGCCCAACTCTTGGAATTGGATGACGCAGTCTGGCCCCAGGACTTGATCATGGAATTGGAACAAGACGGCCGATATGCCCCTTATTTGGCACGGCAAGAGGCTGAGATAAGTGACATGGCGGCCAATGAGCAGATTCAACTGTCGGCGTTGATCGACTATAGTGCGATATCTGGATTGTCGCATGAAATGGTTGAGCGATTAGAGGCATCGCGGCCTGAAAATTTGGCTGCTGCATCGCGGATCAGGGGCATTACGCCTGCCGCTCTGGCCGCCATTCTCGTCCATGCCAAGCGCGCCAAAGTGGCTGTGGCACAAGCAGCATGACTGAGAATGAAGCCATTGCTTGGTTGAAAACCCAGCTGCATGTTTCACGTGAAACATTGGATGCCCTCGACACATTCGTGGCGTTTTTAAAGCGAGAGGCCGAAAGCCAGAATTTGATATCTGCCTCAACCTTAGACCATATATGGTCGCGCCATATCGTTGATAGTGCGCAGTTGCTGTTGTTTACTGATACTTCTGCCCCACAGAGTAAATGGCTTGATCTTGGATCTGGCGCTGGCTTTCCGGGATTGGTCATTGCGTTGCTGACCAAGCATCATGTGACTTTAGTGGAATCCCGCGCGCGCAGAATTGATTATCTGCAAAGAGCGGTCGAAATGCTGGACCTGACGCATCGGGTAGAGGTTGCAGGTGTTACATTAGAACGCCTTGAAACGACGCCCTTTTCGGTCATTAGCGCCCGCGCCTTTGCGCCTTTGCCGAAATTGTTTGATCTTGCTGCGCGCTTCGCCACAAATAACACTTTGTGGCTATTGCCAAAGGGGCGTAATGCAAAAGCGGAGTGGGAAGACGCGCAAGCGGCGTGGGACGGAAATTTCCGCACCATGGACAGTGTAACAGATCAAGAGGCGGGTATTCTTGTGGGTACATTATCGGGAAAACGCAAAAGGCGCGCCATCGTTGAAACACAGGGGCAAGAGGAATGATCCGAATAGCGGTAGCCAATCAGAAAGGTGGTGTCGGAAAAACAACCACTGCCATCAATCTTGCCACTGCATTCGCTGCAAGTGGCTGGCGCTGTGTATTGGTCGACCTCGATCCTCAGGGCAATGCTTCGACCGGACTTGGCCTTCAGCAGGCGCAGCGGGTGCATAGCAGTTATGATTTGTTGCTCGGCGATGCATCCTTGAAAGATGCCGCCATTCCCACGCTGATCCCAAATCTTGATGTGGTGCCTGCAACCGTTGATTTGTCTGGTGCTGAAATCGAACTTGTCGAATATGAAGATCGCACAGGACGATTGAAGGCGGCGTTCGATAAATCAGACGCGCATTGGGACATTTGCCTCATCGACTGCCCTCCGTCGCTTGGACTGATTACAGTCAATGCACTGGTTGCGGTCGACTCGCTTCTCGTCCCGCTACAATGCGAATTTTTCGCGCTTGAGGGGTTGAGTCAGTTGTTGCAGACGGTGGAGCGTATCCAAGGTCGATTTAATCCGGCGCTGTCTATCTTGGGCGTGGCGCTTACCATGTATGACAAACGCAACCGGTTGACCGAACAAGTGGCTGATGATGTGCGCAGTTGCTTGGGCGATCTGGTGTTTGATACGGTGATTCCGCGCAATGTGCGATTGTCCGAAGCCCCCAGCCATGGGCTTCCTGCATTGGTCTATGACCATCGCTGCGCGGGATCCGAAGCCTATATGAAACTTGCACGAGAATTGATTGGCCGCCTGCCGGCCCGGGAGTTAGCAGCGTGAGCAACGATAATCCGTCTGAAAAGTCGCCCTTGAAGAAGAAAATGGGCCTTGGCCGAGGCTTGGATGCCTTGTTAGGTGAAGCCCTGCGCGGAGACAGTAGTTCGGCAAATGCCTCCGCTGATCGAGATGCGCGCAGCCAAGGCGTGACCACTTTGTCGGTTATCGACATTCGTCCCAATCCCAGCCAGCCACGGCGGCATTTTTCCGATGAGAAGCTGGATGAATTGGCCGCAAGTATTGCACGGCACGGGATTATTCAGCCCATCGTTGTGCGGCCCTTTCAGGGCGGATATCAAATTGTAGCGGGTGAGCGCCGTTGGCGCGCGGCCCAGCGCGCGCAGTTGCACGATTTGCCCGCAATCGTTCGAAATTTTGACGATACAGAAACGGTCGAAATTGCGCTTCTTGAAAATATCCAACGGCAGGACCTGAACCCGATCGAAGAGGCAGAGGCGTATAAAAAGCTGACTGAACTTTTTGGGCACAGCGCGGCTGAATTGGCTGATCTGGTGCACAAGTCCCGCAGCCATGTCGCAAACATGATGCGCTTGCTGGATTTGCCACCGACGCTTCGCGACCTTGTGACCGAAGAAAAGCTTAGCATGGGGCATGCGCGCGCGTTGCTGGGCAGTGACAATGCCGTCCAGCTTGCGATGCTGGTGATTAAAAACGGTCTTTCCGTGCGGGCGACCGAAGCGCTTGTGCAGCAGGAGCGCGCACCGAAAGCGAAAAATCGCAAAGCCGCTGTGGCAAATGTGCCGGAAAATGCCGACATCCGCGCCGTCGAGGCGCATCTCGGCGATCTTTTGGGATTGAAGGTTCGGATAGCCCAAAAGGGTGCGGGCGGCGCAGGCGAAGTGACGTTCGAATATGGCAGCTTGGACCAATTGGATATGCTGTGTCAGCGGCTCACGGGCGAGAAGTTTTAGGTATTTGGCAAGTACGCCTTTTACATAAGCGCCTTTGCACTTCTGCATTAAGCGTTTGATAACTATAGTGTTGTACTACATGTTATACTGTCGCTAATTTGGTTAGCTATGCTGGCATGATCGCAGTTGCTGAAAGGCGCAGGGCCGCATCTACGTCTTTCAAGGAGTCGTTTATGGAAGCAGCGCCAGAAATAACTCAGAAAGTGATCAAGCGACACGCTCTGTCCACGCGACTCTGGCATTGGACGAATGCGTTCGTCGCGACGATATTGCTGATGAGTGGCCTTATGATCTTCAACGCCCATCCGCGCCTTTATTGGAGCGATTTTGGTTCACGCGAAGATTATGCATGGCTCCAAATTGACGATACGCGCACTACGGGCTTTGTAAGAATCGGAAGCGCCTCCGTTGAAACGACAGGCGTGCTCGGTCTGTCTTTGGATGCCAATGACAATGTTCGCCGGATGGCCTTCCCCAGCTGGGCAACGATAACGACCGGTTATGACCTTGGTGCTGCGCGGCGCTGGCATTTTGCCTTTGCTTGGGTTTTCGCACTTGGCTTGACGGCCTTCATGCTTATGTCGCTCGTGAACGGCCACATCCGTAAGGACTTGCACGTCCGGCGTGCGGAATGGAACCCGCGTGCGCTTTGGAGAGACATCAAAAACCATGCGCGACTTCGTTTTGGCGATGATCATGGCGCAGGTCATTATAATATAATGCAAAAGTTCAGCTATATCGGCGTGATATTCATACTGCTGCCGCTGCTGATTCTGACCGGTATTACCATGTCTCCTGCGATGAATACGGCTTGGCCGTGGTTGCTGGATGTATTCGGTGGGCGGCAATCGGCGCGGTCACTGCATTTTATCGCCGCTGCGTTGATGACGCTGTTCGTGGTCGTGCACCTGATCATGGTGCTGCTCTCTGGCCCGATTAACGGCATACGGTCGATGATTACAGGGCGGCATGTGGCGACACCTAAACCTGATAAAACGGGGGACCTGGCATGACAGGAAATCGCAAATTGCTGCGACGCCGTGACCTTTTGCGCGGCGCGACTTTGGGCAGTGGCGCGCTGATTCTCGGCGGTTGTGACGCGATGAATGAAAATGCAACGTTTCGGTCCGCACTGCGCGTGGCGGAAAAGCTTAATCAGGCGACGCATCGTACTTTAGCTGACCGTGCAAGCTTGGCACCCGAATTTGCGCTGTCGGACATCTCCCCGGTGTTTAAAACCAATGGGTCTCTGACGGGGACGTCGACGGATTATTTGGCGCATCTTCAAAACAATTTCGCAGACTGGCGGTTGCGTATTGACGGCATGGTCGCCAATCCACTCGACATTGGCTTGGATGCGCTGAGGGCGATGCCCGCGCGCACCCAAATCACGCGGCATGATTGTGTGGAGGGGTGGAGCGCGATTGGGCAATGGCAAGGCACGCCGCTGCGCCTTTTGCTGCAGAAAGCGCAATTATCGCCGCGCGCCAAATTTATCGTCTTTCACTGTGCGGACAATTACGGTGCGCGGCCTTATTATGAATCGATTGATCTCATCGATGCCTTTCATCCGCAGACTATCTTGGCATGGGGCATGAATGGGGAAACCTTACCGGTAAAACATGGCGCGCCCGTCCGGCTGCGGGTTGAACGGCAGTTGGGATATAAGCATGCCAAATATGTCATGCGCATTGAGGCGACCGATGATTTGTCAAAATTTCACGGCGGAAAAGGCGGATATTGGGAAGATGTCGGTGATTATGAATGGTACGCAGGAATCTAGACTTGCGCACCCGCGCGGTTAATGGAAAAGCCCTTGGGAATTGTGGTATTTGACTCAAGGGAGAAACGAATATGTTTAGTCACATGATGGTCGGCAGCAATGATATTGCCCGTTCAAAGATATTCTACGATGCGACCTTTGCCGCCATGGGCGGGAAGCCCGCGATTCAAGATCCAAAGGGTCGCTTGATATATATTCACAATGGCTCAATGTTCATCGTAACGAAGCCAATCGATGGCAACACCGCAACACATGGTAATGGCTGCACTATTGGTTTTGCCATGACGCCAGATCAAGCCAATGCATGGCATCAGGCTGGTGTCGACAATGGCGGCGAGGCGATTGAAGACGCGCCCGGCATTCGCGAAGGCGGCGGCATGAAAATGTATCTCGCTTATTTGCGCGATCCTGATGGCAACAAGCTGTGCGCTTTGCACCGCGTCACTGACTGATACGGCATTTGCCATGACCGATGCCGAAGCGCAGCTTTATAAGGATCTTGCTGCGCTCGGCGTCGCCTATAAAGTCTATGAACATCCCGCCGTGTTTACTGTGGCCGAGAGTAGCGCCCATAATGATGCCATTCCAGGGGCGCATACCAAGAACCTGTTCTTGAAAGACAAGTCGGGGGAATTTTATCTCGTGACCGTTCCGGCAGACGCGCGCGTTGATTTAAAGGCGTTGCCGGCTGCAGTTGGATGCGGCCGTGTTAGCTTTGGCAAGGCCGAGGATATGGAACATCTGCTCGGTATCACGCCGGGGTCGGTCACCGCCTTGGCCGCGATAAATGATTCCGCTGGCGCCGTGCGGTTCGTGCTTGATGAAACGTTGATGGCATCGGAGCTTATCAATTGCCATCCGCTTCGTAACAACGCGACTGTTGGGCTGGCGCCCGATGACCTTGTTCGGGCGCAGACCTTTTGGCGTCATCCACCCTTGATTAAATCTATCCCGATATTGGAGTCCGCATGACCATAGAAACAGTTTCCACCAACGTGGCTTTTGGCGGCGTTCAAGGCGTGTATCGCCACGCTTCGGCTGCCACCGGCACCGACATGACCTTTTCGGTCTATGTGCCGCCCCATGAAGAGGGCGCGTTGTTGCCGATCGTCTGGTTTTTGTCGGGCCTGACCTGTACCCATGCCAATGTGACTGAGAAGGGCGAGTTTCGCCGTGCCTGTGCCGAACTCGGTTTGATCTTTATCGCGCCGGACACCAGCCCGCGTGGTGAGGGCGTTCCTGACGATGCCGAAGCCGCTTATGACTTCGGTCTTGGCGCAGGCTTTTACGTCAACGCGACACAAGCGCCTTTTGACCAGCATTATCGGATGCAAGATTATATCGAAAATGAACTGCCAGCTATCATTGCAGCACATTTTCCAGCCGATATGCAGCGGCAAGCGATTATGGGCCATTCGATGGGTGGACATGGCGCGTTAACCATCAGTCTTCGAAACCCTGGGCGCTTCCGTTCCACATCTGCGTTTTCGCCTATTGTGTCGCCATTGAGCTGCCCATGGGGTGAAAAGGCGCTGGGCGGCTATATCGGGCAAGATCGGGCTCAGTGGCGCGCATATGACAGTGTTGCGTTGATTGCTGACGGTGCGCGCTTGCCTGACCTTTTGGTTGACCAAGGCGGTGACGACAATTTTCTGGAGGCACAGCTTAAAACCCATTTGCTGACCGAGCAGTGCGCTGCGGTTGGTCAGCCTGCTACCATCCGCATGCAGCCGGGATATGATCACAGCTATTACTTCATCTCAACCTTCATGAGCGAGCATCTTACTTGGCATGCTGAACGCTTGAAAGGCTAGGATTTTGGGCATTGGCAAAATCCTATCCTACAGGATAAATTGGCCAATATTGCGCGGGTGTAGCTCAATGGTAGAGCAGCAGCTTCCCAAGCTGAATACGGGGGTTCGATTCCCCTCACCCGCTCCAGTCACCACCCTATGATCCCTACAGAGGGGCCTTTTGTTCTGCTCGATGATGCGCGGACGCACGGCGCATCACCTGCACGCTTGTATACACATCCGGTGGAAGTCCTGACCGCCCATGATGGTGACGGGTTGCGGACGCTTCTGGAATCGCTTCGGCAGGCGCGGCAAGGCGGCCTGCATGCGGCCGGATTTTTCGGCTATGAAGCTGGCGCGCATCTCTTGCCCGGCCCGGCGCCTGCGTCATCCGGATTGTTGGCGTGGTTTGGATTATTCAATGATTTCAGTACCATATCTGCGGATGCCGTGGCGGCATTGTTGCCCGACCCTGCGGGCATCTGGCTGTCTGAGCTTCGTCCAGGTATATCGCGCGCCGACTATCGCCAGGCCTTTGCCACGGTGCAGGAATATATCCGTGCTGGGGATATCTATCAGGCCAATCTGACATTCCCGTTGACCGCAGATTATGCTGGCGATCCGCTCGCATTATACGCCGCGCTGCGCGCGCGCGCGCGCGCTGGATATGGCGGTGTGATCTGGACGGGGCAGACACATTATCTGTCTTTCTCTCCGGAGCTGTTTTTCGCACTAAAAGACCAAAGGATCACGACCAAGCCCATGAAGGGGACGGCGCAGCGGCGGACCGATCCGGCAGCGGATGCGGAAGCCGCCGAGCATTTGCGCACGGACCCAAAGCAACGGGCCGAAAATTTAATGATCGTAGATCTTTTGCGAAATGACTTGTCGCGAGTCTGCACCGCTGGCAGCGTAAAGGTACCGGAACTTTTCCATATCGAAAGCTATCCCACGGTGCACCAGATGACCTCTACGGTCACTGGTTTGCTGCATGACGGGGCAGACGCCGTTGATGTTATACAGGCGTTGTTTCCTTGTGGTTCCATCACCGGCGCACCCAAAATCCGCGCGATGCAAGTAGTCGAAGAGGTCGAAGCGGCACCACGCGGTATATATTGCGGCTCCATCGGCCGGATAGATGATAATGGTGACGCGGCATTCAACGTTGCTATTCGGACATTTACGGTGCGTGAAGCGACACAGTCCCTCTCGCTTGGTTTAGGATCTGGTGTGGTGGCGGATTCTATTGAAGCAGATGAATGGGCCGAATGTTTGGCCAAAGGGGATTTCGCCAAAATAGAAAATCGCGGCTTTGACCTTATCGAAACGATGCGGTTTGAACCCGCAGCAGGTATCTTGAGGTTGGAACATCATCTTGACCGGATGGCATCCAGTGCGGTGTCCTTTGGCTTCGAATTTGACCGGCACGCACTGCGCAACCTTCTGCATGTAAGCATATGCAAGCTCGATCGTCTTTCCAAAATACGCTTGATGGCGTCGCGACATGGCGCGCAGGCCGTTGAGATTCGGCCGCTGGAAGATGTGACCGAATGGCGGGTTGGCGTAGTTCCGTTGCCCGTCGACGCAGGTGATTTCCGGCTGCGACATAAAACTTCTGACCGCGCCTTTTACGATGACGCGCGCAGAGGTCGGCCGGATTGTGATGAAGTGGTTTTTGTCGGCACCGACGGCTTACTTACCGAGGGCAGCATTACCGCCTTGTTTGTTGAGCGCGATGGCAAGTTGTTAACCCCGCGACTGGAAAACGGGTTGTTACCTTCCATATTGCGGCGCGAACTGATTGAGGCGGGCAAAGCGGTAGAAGCGAATCTGAAGATAGAGGATTTGTCTGGCGGATTTTGGGTCGGCAACAGTCTGCGGGGCTTGATACGGGCCAACAGGGTTGCGTAATTTTTGATGAGCCATTAGGGGCAGACACGCAATTTCTGTTCAATAATTCCGCGAAAGTATGATGATGATTGACCGTTTGTCGGCTGCCCTCGGGCGGATTGCTCCTTCTGCTACGCTCGCTATGTCAGGCCGTGTGATTGACCTGAAATCGCAGGGGATTGATGTCATCGGGCTGTCTGCCGGGGAGCCGGATTTTGACACGCCAGAATTCGTCAAGGACGCCGCCATTCAAGCAATCCGCGACGGGATGACGAAATATACCGCTGTCGACGGCATCGCGCCGCTCAAACAGGCAATCATTGCCAAGTTCAAGCGCGATAACAATATTGAGTATGCGCCGAAGCAAATTACGGTCAACTCGGGCGGCAAGCACACGTTATTCAACGCGCTTGTTGCCACCATTGATGTCGGCGATGAGGTGATCATCCCTGCGCCTTATTGGGTAAGCTATCCCGACATTGTGCAATTTGCAGGCGGCACACCCGTCATCATCATGGCCACTGCCGCGCAAGATTATAAGATAACGCCGGAGCAGCTTGATGCTGCTATCACGCCAAAGACGCGTTGGCTTATCTTGAATTCTCCGTCGAACCCGACCGGTGCGGCTTATGATGCGGAGGAACTCAAGGCGCTTGGTGAAGTGCTACTGAAACATCCGCATGTACTGCTGTTGTCCGATGATATGTATGAGCATATCTGGTACGCGGCAAAGCCGTTTGCGACGATGCTTCAAGTGTGTCCTGACTTGTATGACCGGACGCTAACTATGAATGGTGCTTCCAAATCCTATGCGATGACGGGTTGGCGGATTGGCTATGCAGGTGGGCCCGCGTGGCTTATTAAGGCCATGGCCGATTTGCAGTCGCAGTCGACCAGCAACCCTTGCTCGATCAGCCAATATGCTGTCCTGGCGGCTTTGAACGGCCCACAAGACTTCCTGCGCGAACGTAACATTGCATTCCGCGAGCGTAGGGACCTTGTTGTGGCGATGCTGAACGATGCGCCGGGGCTAAGTTGCCCGACACCTCAAGGCGCCTTCTACGTCTATCCTGATGCGACTGGCGTGATGGGTAAGAAAACGCCGCAAGGTAAAGTCATTCAAACCGACGCTGACCTCATCGATTATTTCCTCGATGAATATCGGGTTGCGGCGGTGCACGGTGGGGCCTTTGGTCTCTCTCCAGGCTTCCGGATTTCTTATGCCACATCAGCGGAGATTTTAAAGGAAGCGTGCCTGCGTATTCAGGCGGCCTGCGCAGCCCTGACCTAAGCTTATCATGAAAAGTCGGCACAGCGTTGTTAAGCGCCTAATACGCAGGCTGAAAGTCGTCCTGCTACTTGGCCTTGTGACTGCATGCGGGTCCGAGGTTGGAACGCCAATTGGAAACGCGCATGCTACTGAAGGTCTGCGTATAGCTGCACCTGCCGCCGGCATTATTGAACCTAAAACACGACAGGTCGCTATATTTGCAGGTGGCTGCTTTTGGGGCATTGAGGCAGTGTTTGAACGTGTGAAGGGCGTGACCCGCGTTGAATCCGGCTATTCTGGCGACACCAAGGCGACCGCTTATTATGGTCTTGTCAGTGCTGGGCAGACGAAACACGCGGAATCCGTCCGCATTCATTATGATCCGGCGCGCATTAGCTATACTGATTTGCTGCACATATTCTTTTCTGTGGCGCATGATCCCACGCAATTGAATCGCCAAGGGCCCGACCGAGGCCCTCAATATCGCACGGCTATTTTCCCGACTAATACAGCCCAGCGAAATGCAGCCAGCACCTATATCGCGCAATTGGATAAGGCTGCTTATTGGAAGAAGCCGATTGCCACAAAGATCGAACCTTATAGCTTCTTTCCTGCCGAAACCTATCATCAGGACTTCATGGCGAAGAACCCACGTCATCCGTATATTGTCCAATGGGATAAGCCGAAGATCGCCAATCTTAACCGGTTATTCGCAAGCCGCGTGCGCTACTATCCGCGATAGGCGGGGATGGCGCAGCCCCTCCAAATGACCATTGCGGGTGCAATCTGGACCGTTTGCGTGATCATTACATATGGATCGGCTTGCCAGTCACCGCCATGGCCGCTTCTTTCAATGCTTCGGCATGCGTCGGATGCGCGTGGCAGGTGTAAGCAATGTCTTCCGACGTTGCGCCAAATTCCATCGCGGTGCACGCTTCGGCGATCATGCTACCAGCAATCGACGCAATGATGTGCACCCCAAGGACACGGTCCGTTTTTGCGTCGGCAATCACCTTAACAAAGCCGTCGGTGTCGCGATTAGTCTTTGCGCGGCTATTCGCCATCATTGGGAATTTTCCGACTTTAATCTCACCTCCCGATGCCGCCGCTTTTTCCTTGGCCTCCTCTTCGGTCAGCCCAACACTGGCGATTTCAGGATAAGTATAAACCACGCTAGGAATGACATCGTGGTTAACGATTCCGGTGAGGCCGGCGACAAATTCTGCTGCCGCAATGCCTTCATCTTCAGCCTTGTGCGCAAGCATCGGGCCGGGGCAGACATCGCCCACGGCATAAATACCGGGAACATTTGTCTGAAAATCATGGCCAATCTCTATCTGGCCGCGCGCGTTGACAGCCAGTCCAGCCTTGTCCAGCGCAAGGCCATCGGTATTTGCGCGGCGGCCAATGGCAACAAGGACGCAATCTGCATCGATCGTTTCGCTAGCGCCGCCCGCTGCTGGCTCCACGGTCAATTTTGCTGTTGCGCCCTTCACGGCTACGCCAGTGACTTTCGTTCCGGTGCGAATGTTGAAGCCTTGCTTCTTGAAAATCTTGGCAGCTTCCTTGCGGACTTCGCCGTCCATGCCCGGCAAAATCTGATCAAGATATTCGACAACCGTAACTTGAGCGCCAAGCCGCAACCAAACGCTGCCAAGCTCAAGGCCAATGACCCCGCCGCCAATCACCACCAGATGTTTTGGCACCTTTGGTAATGCAAGCGCGCCGGTGGAATCGACGATAACTTTCTGGTCAATCTCGACGCCGGGCAATGGCGTGACTGACGATCCGGTCGCAATCATGATATTCTTAGCGGTGTAGCTTTTGCCAGCAACATCGACGCTGTTGGCCGAGGTAAAGGCTGCACGGCCCTTCAGCCAATCGACCTTGTTCTTCTTAAACAGGAACTCAATTCCGCCAGTCAGCTCACCAACGGCCTTCGCTTTTTCGGCATGCATTTGGTCGAGGTTGAGCGAAACGCCCGAAAAATCGATACCGAATTTCGTCAGCGAACCCGATTGCGCCTCATGAAACATTTCGGACGCATGCAGCAAGGCCTTGGACGGAATGCATCCGACATTCAGGCATGTGCCGCCCAATGTTTCGCGGCTTTCTACGCATGCGGTCTTCAGCCCCAATTGGGCAGCGCGGATTGCGGCAA
>Ga0315903_10000520_pt1 | contig 58505 bp, 49 predicted proteins | sample LakEriMetagenome_7_FD_203524 | JGI IMG/M metagenome (GOLD analysis project Ga0315903, IMG submission 203524) | Freshwater fungal communities from buoy surface, Lake Erie, Ohio, United States - Buoy 2 MA119 | ecosystem: Environmental > Aquatic > Freshwater > Lake | place: USA: Lake Erie, Ohio... | reverse complement strand
CCGGTCTGGCGCATGCCGCTCTGGGATCCCTATCTCGCCGACCTGAAGAGCCCGGTGGCCGATCTCGTCAACTCCGGCGGCAGCTTTGCCGGTTCGATCACGGCGGCGATCTTCCTGAAACAGTTCGTGACCGCGAAAAGCTGGGCGCATTTCGACATCTGGGCCTGGCGCAAGTCGAAGTATGGCAGGCCGGAAGGCGGCGCGCCTTGCGGCCTCAGAGCGGTGTGGTCGATGCTGGAGAAGCGCTACGGCGCCTGAGCCTACTGGGGAATCCCGTCCTGCTCGGCGATCCGGATCGCTTCGCGAACGCGTCCGCGCACGACCAGCGTGTCGATGTTGGACGGGTCTGCCTCCATCGCTGACTGAACGTCGCGCAGGGCGAGATCGTAGGCCCGCTTTTCCAGATGCACTTCGGCGCGCAGCTGGTGGCCGGGGCCGTGTCCGGGTGAGTTGGCGAGCGCAAGGTCGAGGTCAGATAGCGCCTTGTCCCATTCCTCGAGCAGGATGTAGGCGGTGGCGCGGTCGAGCAGCAGGTCGAGCGTGCCGGGGGCAAGCTTCAGCGCATCGGTGAATGACACCACGGCGACGTCCGGCGCGCCAGCCTGGATCCAGGCATGCCCGGCCTGCGACAGATAGAGGGCGCGCTGTTCCATCGAGCCACCATCCGATGAGGTCGCGAGCGATTCCAGCCTTTCGGCGCCGGTGTCGTAATTGCCGAGGGCGATGAGGGCGAGCGCGGTGCACTGGCGCGCGCCCGGGCGGTTACCCTCAAAGGTCCAGGCCAGCCCGTCCTCGTAAGCGTTCTCCGGGTCTGTCTCAATCTTGTCGACACAGGCCTGGAGGCGGGTGTCTTCGGCCTTGGCGATATCGGCGCCCGCAGATTGCAACATCAGGGCTGTGCCCGCGGCGAGCGCGATCAGGGACATGGGCAGGTTACTCCGGAGCGGCTATGCAAGGGTTTAGGCAATGGCTGGCACTTAGAGGCAAATGACAACCCCGCAATCTCTGCTTTTTGTTTTCGGACTTGGCTACAGCGCCCTGCAGCTGGCTGACCGGCTTGGACAGCGAGGCTGGCGGGTGGCTGGCACCGTGCGGACAGCGGAGAAGGCCGCGTCGCTGCGCGCGGGCGGCATAGATGCGCAGGTCTGGGCGGGGGAGGGACCGGTCGATGTGCCCGATGGCGCACACTGGCTTGTGACCCTTCCGCCCGGCCGCTCTGGTTGCCCGGCTGCGCTCTCTGCGGGCGAAAAGGCGGGCAGCGCGTACTCCATGAACTATCTGTCGACCACAGGTGTTTATGGAGACCTGAACGGCGGCTGGGCCTTCGAATGGAGCCCGGTCCGTCCTGCTTCGCCGAGGGCCGGTGCCCGCGTGCTCGCCGAAACCCAGTGGCTTGATGCAAGCGATGGCCGCGCGCGGCTCGTCCGCCTCCCCGGAATATACGGACCCGGCCGCTCCCCTTTCGACCGGCTCCGAGACGGGACAGCACAGCGCGTGATCAAACCGGGCCAGGTTTTCTCCCGCGTGCATGTCGATGACATCGCGTCGGGTCTCGAAGCCTTGCTGCTGCATCCGAATGTGACGGGCGCGTTCAACTTGTGTGACGACCTTGCTGCGCCGCCGCAGGACGTAACGGCCTATGCAGCAGAGCTGCTGGGCCTTCCGCCGCCTCCGGACGTTTCGATCGAGGATGCAGGGCTGAGCGAAATGGCACTCAGTTTCTATGCCGAATGCAAGCGCGTTTCGAATGCGCGCGCCAAGGCGGCGCTCGGCTGGCATCCGCAATATCCGACCTATCGCGAGGGCCTGAAGGCAATCTTCTCTGCCGAGCGCCTGACAAAGTCTTCATAATTCTTGCTTCCGCCGGATTCGCGCCCCTATGGCGCCGCTCGTTAACTGTGTAAGAGTCGGTGACAGAGACGGGAGGAGTTCAATCAATGTCCAATATGGTCCGGGGCCGGTGGGGGGTCCTGAGTGCCCTCGCTTCAGCAGCCATTCTTGTTCTTGCAGCTTGCGGCGGGTCACAGACCAGCCGGGAGCCCGGCGAAGACAGTGATGCGCAGGTGCTGGTCGAGCGCTCCCCGGCCGATGAAGCTGCCGCCCGCAAGCGCGAAGAGGCCCGCCAACGGGCCCGCGAGGCGGCCGAGCAGGAATTCTCCTATTTCCGCTACCGGATCGACACCTCCAACGAACAACCGCTCGCCTGTTTTGTCTTCTCCGCGGCGCTCGACCCGAAGAAAGACTATTCTCCCTACGTCGAATTTCGTCCGGCTTTCCGCGCCGCGTACACCGTCGAAGGCCGCGAGCTTTGCGTCGGCGGCCTGTCGTTCGGCACGACCCGCACCGCCACGATCCTCGCCGGCCTTCCCGCCGCCGATGGCCGCACGCTGAAGCGCGCTGAAACCGTTCCCGTCGACTTTGCCGACCGCCCGCCTTTCGTCGGCTTCAAGGGCACTGGCGTCATCCTGCCGCGTGAGAATGCCGACGGCCTGCCGATCGAAACCGTCAATGTCGACAAGGTCCGCGTCATCGTCCAGCGCATCAATGACCGCGCGCTGGTCTTCAAGAACATCAATGCGGGAACCACGACGGGCGAGGGCCAATGGTCCTGGCTTTGGGGGCCGGACTCGGCCGAAGACGTCGGCGAAGAGCTGTTCTCGGGCACGATGGATATCGCCGACGTGCCGAATGCGCCGGTGATCACTGTCTTCCCGCTGCAGGATGTTGTCGGGCCGATGAAGCCGGGCGCCTATTTCGTCAGTGTCTCAGACGCTGCCGAGCGCGACGAGAATGATGGTCCCGCTGCCTCTTCGGGGCGCTGGATCCTGCTCACAGACCTCGCGCTCACGGCCTATCGCGGAGAGCACGGGCTCGACATTACCCTCCGCTCACTGAAGGATGGCAAGATCGTCAGGGGTGCCACTGTCCAGCTGCTCGCTGCCAACAACGCCGTCCTGGCCGAAGCCAAACCCAACGATCAGGGCCGGGTCACGTTTGATGCGCCGCTGATGAACGGCCAGGGCAACATGACGCCCCGCCTCGTGCTGGCCACAGCCGCCAATGGCGAACTCGCCGCGCTCGATCTCGCGCGCGCGCCGGTGGACCTTTCCGAACAGGAAGTCGGTGGCCGCCGCACGCCGGGACCGGTTGATGCCTATGTCTATTCCGATCGCGGTATCTACCGGCCGGGTGAGAGCGTCGAACTTGTTGCGATGCTGCGCGACCGCGCGGGCCGCCAGGTCACTGGGCGCAATGGCCACTTCGTGGTCTATCGTCCGAACGGTCTCGTTGCTTCCAAAGTCCGCTTCACGGATCCCAAATCTGGTGCCGTGTTGTCGACCTTCGCGCTTCCGCGTGGGGCGTCGCGCGGCGAATGGCGCGCCAGCATCGAGATTGACGGCATTGATGCCCCCGCCGGCGAAGTGCGCTTCGCGGTCGAGGATTTCGTGCCGCAACGCATCGCTGTGGACGTCAAGGCAGATGAAACGCGCGCCCTCAAGGCGGGCGGCGTGCGGGATGTCGAAGTCGACGCGCGCTTCCTTTATGGCGCGCCCGGCGCCGGCCTGACGGTCAAAGCCGAAGCGCGTGTCGAGGCCGATCCGTCACCCTTCAAGGCATTCGACGGCTTCACCTATGGCCGCCATGACCAGACCTTCGAGGAGCAGATCCTCGAGTTCGATGATACGACCACGGACGGCTCCGGCAAGGCGGTCATCCGCCTGGCGCCCGGAACAGCCGGCTCGAATTCCGGACTGCCGCTGCGTCTCAACGCCGTGGTCAGCGTGCTGGAGCCCGGCGGCCGCGCCGTGTCCGAAAGCGTGCGTGTTCCGTATCGCCCCGAAACGAACTATGTGGGCATCAAGCCGCAATTCGAATCGAGTGTCGAAGAGGGCGGGGATGCAAGCTTCCAGGTTGTGGCCATCAATGCCGATGGGGTCGCTGTTGCTCAGCGCCTGAACTGGAAAGTTCTGGCAATCGACTATCACTATGACTGGTACCGCGACGGCGAACAGTGGACCTGGCGCCGGTCGCGCACGGTCACCAAGGTCAATGAAGGCGTGGTCAACACGCCGGCAGGCGGCGTTGCCGAAATCAAGGCGCCAGCCCTCGAATGGGGCAGCCATGAACTTGTGATCGAGGGGCAGGGCGCGCTCGCCTCGACCGGCGCCAGCACGAGCTTCTATGTCGGCTGGGGCGGTTGGACGAGCGAAGACGGAACCGAAGCGCCGGACCGCGTGAAGGTTGTTACTTCCGAAAAATCGCCGAGAGCCGGCCAGAATGCCGAGCTGACGATCGTCGCGCCCTATGACGGGCAGGCGCAGGTGGTGGTTGCCACCGACCGTGTGCTCAGTGTCCAGAATCTCGCCGTTTCATCGAAAGGCACCAAGATCACCCTGCCGGTCACGGCGGAGTGGGGCGAGGGCGCCTATGTGATGGTGACGGTCTATTCCGGCCGGGACCCCGTGCTGAACGCCAAGCCGCGCCGTGCGGTGGGCGTTGCGCATGTGCCGGTGAACATGGACTCGCGCACGTTCAAGGTGGCGCTCACCGCGCCGGACGTGGCTCGTCCGCGAACGGAACAATCGGTCGAGGTGAAGATCGAGGGTGGCCCCAAGGAGCCGGTCTATCTGACCCTTGCCGCTGTCGATGAGGGCATCCTGCAGCTCACCAAGTTTAAGTCACCGGACCCGGTCGCGCACTATTTCGGCCGCAAGGCGCTCGGTGTGGAACTGCACGATGACTACGGCCGTCTGCTTGATCCGAACATGGGCCTTCCGGCCGAAGTGCGCGTTGGCGGTGACCAGCTTGGCGGCGAAGGCCTGACAGTTGTGCCGACCAAGTCGGTCGTCATCTTCTCCGGTCTCGTCGAAGTGAAGAATGGCCGGGCGAAGATTCCGCTTGATCTGCCGGAGTTCAATGGCGAGCTGCGCCTGATGGCGGTGGCCTGGTCGAAGACCGGCCTCGGCTCGGCGGACATGAAAATGAAGGTGCGCGACAGGGCGCCGTCTGATCTGGTCATGCCGCGCTTCCTTGCGCCTGGCGATGAAGCGACGATCACGGCGTCGATCGACAACGTAGAACTCGAGGCAGGCGCCTTCACCGCGAAAGTGTCGGGTGGCCAGCAGCTCAGCGTGGCAGCCGCCCAGCTGAACCGCACGCTGGCGAAAGGCCAGCGCGTCGATCTGCCGGTGCGCGTCAGCGCCAGGTCAGAGGGCGTATCGTCCCTCAAGCTGGAAGTCAGCGGCCCCGGCAAGTATGCCGTCAGCCGCAATTACCAAATCCAGACCCGCTCTCCCTATCTGCCGGAATCGCGGGCGACGACGCAGGCGATGCGGCCGGGTGAAAGCTTCAGCATAAGCCGCGACCTGCTCAAGGGATATGTTCCGGGTTCGGCCGATGTGGCCGTCGGCTTCTCGCCGATCCCGGTCGATCCCGCGACGCTGTATGCGTCGCTCGACCGCTACCCTTATGGATGTACCGAACAAATCACCAGCCGCGCCGTTCCGCTGCTTTACTCCGAGGAGCTGGTGGCCATGGGCGCCAAGGGCTCGCGCGACAATGCGCGGGACAAGGTTCAGGTGGCCGTCAACACGGTTCTGAACCGTCAGGGTGCGGATGGGGCGTTTGGTCTGTGGCGTGAGGGTGATGGCTATGCGACGCCGTGGCTCGGCGCCTATGCGACGGACTTTGTTTACCGGGCGAAGCAGGCTGGCTATTCGGTGCCCGACGAGGCGCTGAACCGGGCCTACGGTGCGCTGCGCACGATTGCATCGGGCAACGCCTGGCGGGTCTACGGCTATGATACGGACGTCTATGAAGGTCCGTACTCGACCGACACGCAGCAGCAGATGATGTACCGGTCGTCCGCCTACGCACTTTACGTGCTGGCGAAAGCCGGGCAGGCGGACATCTCGCGCCTGCGCTACCTGCATGACCGCGAGCTGGAAAACATCTCCAGCCCGCTCGCCCGTGCGCATATCGGGGCCGGGCTTGCCTATCTGGGCGACCGGTCGCGGGCGGCGTCGGCGTTCAAGTCGGCGGAAGCCAAGATCGGCTATGTCAACAGCGGCGACTATTACCAGACGCCGCTGCGCGACCTGGCCGGCATGCTGGCGCTCGCTGCCGAGGCGGAACTTCCGCAAGTTGTCGAGCGCCTGGCGATCAGGCTCGGCAAGGATGTGCCGGATGCCTCAAGCCTTACTACGCAGGAGAAGTCCTACATGCTGCAGGCGGTGAACGCCCTTACCAAGGGCGAGGCCGCTGTGCAGGTCGGCGTGACCGGTCTCGGCAATGGCAATGACAACCAGCGCCAGTACATGCTGACCGAAGCGCAGGCCGCCGCCGGCGTGAGCTTCAAGCTGAATGGCAAGGCTCCGGTGTTCCGCACGGTACTCGTCACCGGCGCGCCATCGGCCCCGCCGCCGGCCGTCTCCTCGAAGCTGAGCGTTGCCAAGCAGTTCTACACGCTGTCGGGCAGCGCCGTGAAGCTCGACGAGGTGCGTCAGGGTGACAAGTTCGTGGTCGGACTGACGGTCACGCCGCAGGAGAACCGCTTGAACCCGGTGATCCTGGCCGACCTCCTGCCAGCGGGCTTCGAGATCGAGACGGTGCTGCGTCCGGCCGATGCGCGGATCGTCGAGTATGATTGGTCGACCGGCGAAGACCGCGTCCGCGCCGGCGCCTTCGACTTCCTCGGAACCATCGACTATGCGCAAACCACGCAGGCCCAGGACGACCGGTTCGTGGCGGCGATCAATGTGTATGACCGCGCTGTCACGCTGGCTTATGTCGTGCGGGCAGTGACGCCGGGTTCGTTCGCGATGCCAGGCGCGGTGGCCGAAGACATGTATCGTCCGGAAGTCTTTGGACGCTCAGCGCCGGGGCGGGTGACCATCCTTGCTTCGCAGGGCGCCGCGGGCGGCAGGTAGGGGAGAAGGGTCGTGCATTGGTCCGCGCTCTGGACCAGGTTCAAGGCCGTGTCCTGGCCGAAGCGGCTTCTGGCCGGGCTCGCCGCGCTGGTCGCGGCGGTGCTCCTACTCGATGTGCTGTTTCCGCCGCCGCTGACCCGGGCGAACATCAACTCGGTGCTGGTCACGGACCGGCATGGCAAGCCGCTGCGCGCCTTTGCGGCGCCGGACGGGCGGTGGCGCTTTGCGGTGACGCTGGAGGAGATTGATCCTGCATTCATCGACGCGCTCATCCGGGTCGAGGACAAGCGCTACTGGAGCCATCACGGCACGGACTGGTTTGGCATGACGCGGGCGGCCGTGGACAGCCTGCTGGCCGGCCGCATCGTTTCTGGCGGCTCGACCATCACGATGCAGACGGCCCGGATGCTGGAGCCGCGCCCGCGCAATGCCGGGTCCAAGTTGATCGAGATGTGGCGGGCCAACCAGCTTGAGCGCCGCTTCTCCAAGGAGGAGATTCTCGAGCTCTACCTCACCCTGACGCCTTATGGCGGCAACCTCGAAGGCGTGCGCGCCGCGAGCTGGAGCTATTTCGGCCACGAGGCAGACCGTCTGTCATCGGATGAGATCGCCCTTCTGATCGCCCTGCCACAATCGCCTGAAGTGCGCCGGCCCGACCGGCGCCCGGCGCAGGCGAAAGCTGCGCGAGACTGGGTTGCCACCAAGCTCGTGCGTTACGGAGTATTCGTAGCAGGCGAAGCCGAGGAAATTGCGGCGATCCCGGTGCCGCCGAAGCGGCTCGATTTTCCCGACCGGGCCTGGCACGGCGCCGGCGCCTCGCTCGCCAATGGCACATATGAAGATGTGCGTTCAACGCTGGATGCTGGTTTGCAGGCCGAACTCGAACGCATCGCGCTGACGCGGGCGGAGGCGGAAGGAACGGATGTCCAGGTCTCTGCGCTTGTCGTGCACATCCCGACCCGGGCCGTGCGCGCGCTCGTCGGCTCTGCCTCCCGCGACCGGGCAGGGGGCTGGATCGACCTGACCAACCGCGCGCGCTCTCCCGGCTCGACCCTGAAGCCCTTTATCTACGGCCTCGCATTCGATGATGGCATCGCTTCGGCCGATACGCGGGTTGAAGATATGCCGCGCCAATTTGCCGGTTATCGGCCTGAGAACTTCGACCGACTGTTCCGCGGAGATGTGCGCATCTCGGACGCGCTCCAGCATTCGCTGAATATTCCGGCCGTGCTGATGCTGGACCGGATCGGTGCCGAGCGCTTCTCGGCCCAGCTTGCGATGGCGGGCGCCCGTCCGCGCTATTCCGGCGCCAAGGGTCATCAGGCCGGTCTGGCCCTTGCGCTCGGCGGGGCCGGCCTTACGGCGCGAGAGCTGGCGATCCTCTATTCGGCCCTGGGCGATGGCGGCATTGCCAAGCCGCTGGTCTTCCGTGTGGAGGAAGAGCGCGCCAGCTATGAAGACCCGGGCCGCCGCCTGCTCGGCGAGGCGAGCGCGGCGGAAATCATCCGCATACTGCAGGGTTCGCCTGCGCCAGCCGGCCGCATGCCGGGACGCCTCACCCAGGATGCCCCCCAGATCGCCTTCAAGACCGGCACCTCATATGGTTTCCGGGACGCCTGGGCGGCGGCCGTTTCCGGAAATCATGTCATCGTCGTCTGGATCGGCCGGGCCGACGGCGCCCCGCGTACCGGCGTCACGGGCCGGGACATTGCCCTGCCGGTATTGTTCGAGATGGCCGACCGGGTTGCCCACCATCTGCGTGATGATGGTGAAGCCCGGGCACGCCTGACAACTGAACCGCTCAGCAAGTCCAAGGGCGCCCAGCGCAACCTCTCGGCCGAGCGCCCGCCGGAGATCCTTTTCCCGCCGGAAGGCGCCGAGCTCTGGGCCGGCCCGGTTAACGGCAAGCCTGGCCGCCCCTTCGTGTTGGCGGGCCGTGGCAGGGGAACGCTTAACTGGTTTGTCGATGGCGCCCCTGCCGCGCTTGATGATGCTGGTTCGCCGATATGGCATCCGAAGCAGCCGGGATTTTATCAGGTAACGGCGGTTGATCAGGATGGGCGCGCCACACGCGTGAGCGTCCGGGTACTGACTGAAAATCCGGCATAGGCCGAGTGCAATTTGGTCACAACGGCGTGACATTTGCGAAATCTCTGAGGACGAGGGCTTCTTTCCGCCCGGTTGAGCGACTATCTCGCCCATCAGAGCGGCAGCGAGCCGTGCCCTAGTGTGTGAGTATTGCCCGTGCCCATGAAGCGCCCCGCCTTTATCGTTGCCTTGTCAGCGGGCGCCCTCGCCACCAGTCTTGCCTTCTTTTCCAGCGCCGGCGCTGAAGACCGCCGCCTGGAAGATCCTCCGGCCCGGGTAGCAACGGCGGTATTTGCCGGTGGCTGCTTCTGGTGCGTCGAGGCGGACTTCGACAAGGTCGAAGGCGTGGTCGAAACCGTTTCCGGTTACACGGGCGGCACAACCGAAAAGCCAACCTACAAACAGGTGACCTATGGCAACACGGGCCACTATGAAGCCGTGAAAGTGACCTACGACCCTGCGAAGGTGTCGTATGACGAACTCGTGACCTATTTCGTCCGCCACATCGATCCGACCGACGCGTCGGGCCAGTTCTGCGACAAGGGCGAAAGCTATCGTTCAGCCATCTTTGTTGGCGGCAATGGCGAGCGCCAGGAAGCGGAAGCGGCGCTGACCGAGGCCAAGAAGCTGCTCGGTACCGAAGTCGTGACCGAGGTGTTGCCTTCGGCCACCTTCTGGCCGGCAGAAGACTATCACCAAGACTACTACGTCCGCAGCGCCGTGAAATATAACTATTACCGCAAGGCCTGCGGCCGTGATGCGCGTCTTGAGCAGCTCTGGGGCAAGGCCGGCAAAGGCGCCTGAACGGCCCTTCAGTTTCTCGCGGGGCAGGGCGGCTCCGGATACTCGGTCTGGCCGCTGAGCGACTCTTCCCAATCCGCCGTGCGCTCAGCAGGTGTATATCCGGTCGCAACATAGAGCTGGAAAACCCGGGTGATCGGGCATCCGTTGCTTCGCTTGCCAAGGCTGATGCGTACCTGTCCTGCCGGTTCGAACGTCTCGAAATCGCTCCGCAGTTTCGGGCGCATGCCGGCATGGACCGAGGCGACCAGTACCCGCGCGTCATTCGACGCATCCAGCGGGAAGCGCTCCGAATAACTCTTGGGCGATCCGTAACGGCGCCAGGAAATCAACGGAACGCTGCGTTCGGGTGAGTAGAAGTCGAGGCCGTGCCAGGCCTCGCGGTCGTCCACGAGCACCGCAGTTGCTCCCAGCCGATCCGCTTCCGCGAATACCTGCGCCGCCGAGCTTTCCCACCCGCGTGTACGCTTCAGGGCATTGTCGATTCCAAGGTCCTCGGTCTGCTGCGCCGACAGGAATGGAACTGCGAGGAAAAGAGCGGCGATCAGGCTGTTTACTGCAAGACTGGCCCAAATGACGCCGTGGCGGCTTGCAAACCAGCCGGCCACCAGCAACGCGGCGCCGGGATAGGCGGTGGCTGCCCAGTTGGCATGCGCCCGGCTGATGACGGCCTGCGCCAGAATGAAGATCAGCACAGGCAAAACGAAGCATAGCAGCCACCGTGCCGGTCCCGCGTCATTGGTCCGGGTGCGCCAACCCGCCAGGCCTGCCAGCAGCGCGAGGAAACTGACCGGGCCGAACACGCCCAGCTGATCGGTAAAGTACGAGACGGCATTCTCGGGGTTGAACAGTTCACCGCGGAGATTGGCGTTGTCGACCGTGTGGCCGACGGTCTGGAAGTCGTTCGCTGCGTTCCAGGCGAAGTGCGGCACAATGATCGCGCCCGTGACGGCCAGAGCGATGAGGCCGGCCCGGGAAAGGAGCGCCTTGCGCATCGGCGCATCCAGCGCGACCGTCAGTGCCAGTCCGATCAGGAAGTAGAGCATCGCGTATTTGGACAAGATGCCGAGCCCGAGCGCCGCGCCGAGCGCAACGGCGGTCCAGAGCCCGCCGCCGCTGCGCAGGCGCCAGGCAAGGAACAGGGCCGCACACCAGAGCGGCATTAGCACGCCGTCGGTGGACAGAACGTTCGATGACAGTGTGACAGCCGGCATCAACGCATAGAGGAAGGCTGCATAAAGCCCTGTCTTCGCTGAAAACATCGCCCGCCCGGCGAGGAATACGAAGACGGCTGCAGCCGTGTGAAGGAAGGGCGCGGCAAGGCGGACGGCGGCTTCCGAATCGCCGAACAGGCCGGTCATCAGATGAATGACCCATGCGATCATCGGCGGTTTGGAATAGTAGCCCCAGGCCAGTTCCTGCGACCAGCGCCAGTATTGGGCCTCGTCGGCATAGAGATCGAAAGGCGACAGGAGAATCGCAGCGACCCGCACGACCAGCAGGATGGTCAGTCCGGCCAGCAGGAGGCGGGTTTCGGGCAGGGAGGGAAGCTGGAAAGGCGCGCGCATCTTCGATCCGGGTTCAATCTGCCCCTTATGGCGTCTGGCTCGGCACAAATACAACTCAGTTTGCGCTCGAAACAGGCAACAGCTGCTGTCGGGGCGTGTCATTTTTGCATCGCAACAAAAAAACAAGGTCCCGTTCGGACCGTGCAGCAGAACCTTCAATTGTCTGTCACTAATCTGTCATGTAGCGGGGCTAAGGCCGGGCAAGATCCGGAGCGGCACGAGGCCGCTCCGGCAGGGTCGGCAACTTCGGGGAAGACACCATGATCAAGAACTTCTTTGCGCGCAGCGCATCCATCGCCGCCATTGCGGCACTTGCGCCGGTAGCGGCCGTTTATGCACAGGAAACCGCTTCGGAAGTCCGCGGCACAGTTCTGGACGACAAGGGCGCAGCTGTTACGGGCGCGACCATCACGATCGTCCACGAACCGACCGGCTCCGCCAGCACGCTGACCACCAGCGCGAACGGCAACTTCTTCCAGGCTGGTCTGCGCCCCGGCGGCCCATACAGCATCACCGTTTCGGCAACCGGATATGAAGGCGGCACACTCGAAGGCCTGAGCTTCGCTCCCGGCCCGCAATCGCCGCTCCGCCTGACACTTGCGACTATCGATGACACCGCAGTTCTTGAGAAAGTCGTTGTTACGGGCGCTGCCATCAACGTGCTTGACCTTAACAGCGGCGTTGGCTCGAACCTCACCTCGCGTGACATCGCAAACCAGCCGACACTGAACCGCGATCTCGCCTCGGTTCTTTCCCGCGACCCGCTGTCGATCTCCGGCGGCCCGAACAACCTGTCGATCGCCGGCGTCAACCCGCGCTTCAACAGCGTCACGATCGACGGCGCTGTCCAGAAAGATAACCTCGGCCTCGGCAGCGGCCTGGCCGCTACGCGCCGCTCGCCGATCGATCTCGATATCGTCGAATCTGTCCAGCTTGTGGCTGCTGACTACTCCGTGACCGCGTCCAACTTCACTGGCGGCGGCGTCAACGTCGTCACCAAAGGCGGCACCAACGAGTTCGACGGCGCTGCTTACTACTACTACCGCGACCAGGACTTCGTAGGCGAATCGACCTTCGGCGGCACCGGCACGTTCAATCCCGGCGTTTTCGAAGAGAAAGAATACGGCGCCACGCTGAGCGGCCCGATCATCAAGGACAAGCTGTTCTTCCTGGTCAACTACTCGAAATTCGAAGATGCCCGCTCGGTGGACTTTGAAGCTGCGGACGCGAACAACGGGCTCACGCCAGCCTTTTTCGCTGCGCTGAACCAACTGGTTCTGAACGAGTACGGCATCGACATGGGCGGCCGTCCGTCTTCGGCAGCATTGCCGGAAGAGTCTGAGCGCCTGTTCGCCCGCGTTGATTGGAATATCAACAACGACCACCGCCTGCAGGTGAACTTCCAGCAGACCGAGGAAGTTGTCGTCGAGGGCGTCAACGCCCTGACGTTCCAGTCCGCCTGGTACCAGTCTCCGAACAAGCTCGACAGCTACGGGGTCCAGCTCTTCTCTGACTGGACTGACAATCTTTCGACCCGTCTTCGCGTGAACTACACGGAAAACAGCCGTCAGCAGGTCTGCAATCAGGGTGAAGGCGTTGGCGCACTGAACTTCATCCTCAACGCGACGACTGCGGCCGGCGCTCCGACGCTCGCAGGTTTGATCACGTCGACCACGAACCGCACCATTGTCGGCGGCTGCGACCAGTTCCGTCACACCAACACCTACGACGACGAGCGCCTGCAGTTCTTCGGCGCAGCTGACTACACCGTCGGGGATTTCATCTTCACGGTTGGCGGTGAATACGAAACCATCGAAGCGGCGAACGCCTTCTCGCAATTCTCGCGTGGCCTCTACACGTTCAATAGCGGTGCGAACATCGTCAACAACATCGCGAACTCGGTCCAGTACCGGAACGTGACGTCGAACAACACGGACGAGTACATCACGCAGTTTGGCTACGAGCGCGCCACGCTGTTCGGTCAGGCCCGCGTACAGGTGAACCCTGATCTCGAGCTTTCTGCCGGCCTTCGCTACGAGCGACTGTCTTCGGATGACGGCGCGGTCGCCGACCCGACCTTCCTGTCTTCCGTCGGGATCCCGAACACGACCACGACAGACGGTCTCGACCTGCTGATGCCGCGCTTCGGCTTCCGCTACACGCCGTTTGATCGCACCACCGTCACGGGCGGCTTCGGTGTCTTCGCCGGCGGTGACCCAGGTGTGTGGACACTGAACGCAGTGGCTCCTCGGGTTGCCATTTCGCAGCTCACAAACGTTGCAGGCGCCAATCCAACCGTCATTCCGGCGGCGGCTATTACTGCCGTCGCGAACGGCACTCCGGTGTCAATCGACGCGATTGACCCGAACTTCGAGATCCCGCGCGATCGCAAGGTTTCGCTGCGTCTCGACCAGGAATTCGACCTTGATTTCGGCTTCTTGAACCTCGGCACCGATTACGTTGCTTCGGCTCAGGTGCTCTACACGCAGGGTCTCGAATCCTTCCTCTGGCGCGAATATGCCCAAACCAACGCCATTCCGGCCCGCACGCCGGGCGTGGCGCCTGATGGCCGTCCGATCTATGCCGACCTTCAGGCTCTGGGCGCTGCCAACCGGACGGTCCTGACCAATGGGTATGGCGGCGACAGCACGGTCTATACTCTCTCGCTGGCAAAAGACTTCGACTACGGCTTCGATGTCTTCGGCTCTTATAGCTACCAGGACATTCAGGCCCTGACGGAAGGCTCCTCGTCGCGCGGCGTTTCGGCATTCCGCGGCCAGGTTGCTGATGACCGCAACTATCCGGATGCCCGCAACTCGCTCTACGAGACCGAGCATGCCTTCAAGCTAGGCCTCTCGTACGAGCGTAACCTCATCGGTGACCTCGCCAGCCGTATTGACCTCTTCGGCACGTTCACTTCGGGCGCGCCGTTCACCTACACGTTCGACGTGGACAACACCAACTCGCTCTTCGGCCGCAACGGTCTCGGCGAGAACCCGTTCGACAACAGCCCGGTCTACATCCCGGAGCTGAATGACAGCCGCGTCGTGTATGCCGCTGGCTTCAACCAGACCGCATTCAACAACTTCATCGCAGGTCGTGGTCTCGAGCGCGGTGAGATCAACGAGGTCAACGCAGACGAATCGCCTTGGAACCAGCGCTGGGATCTTCGCTTCCAGCAGGACCTCCCGGGCATCTGGGGTGCTGAGAGCTTCGTCGGTGACAACAAGTTCAAGCTTGTTCTCGACATCGAGAACTTTGCGAACCTGCTGAACGACGAGTGGGGCACGTTCTACGGCGCTCCCTCCAACGGTCAGTCGCCGATTGTTCGCGCTGACATCGTCCGTGCTGCTGACGTTAATAACCTTGGTATTGCTGGCGCCCCTGCACTCAACAACGACCTTGCCCGCACCAACTGCCTCTCCGAAGGCCAGTGCGTGTACCGCTACAACTCCTTCACGGCCCAGCCGAACGGTTTCCGTTCCAACTCGCTCTCGAGCTGGCGCGCCCGCATCGGCATCCGTTACGAGTTCTAGTCCAGCGTCCCTGTTCTGGCATATGCAATCAAAGGGCGGCCTTTCGGGGCCGCCCTTTTCCTTTGGGTGAAGCTATGGCAAGGCGCGCAGCATGACCGGTCCGAAAAATCACCTTGCGCCTGAATGGGCGCCGCAGGGCGCCCTTTGGGCGGGCTGGCCCCGCCTTGCCGAGGAATGGGGCGGCGAGCTTGCGCCCGCGCGCGCCGATATCGCCGGCTTCATCCATGCGGCGGCGCGGCATGTGAAGGTTAAGGTCGCCATCGGCTCCGACGAGGCGATGGCCTCCGCGCTCGCGGCCATTGGCGGCGCGGCGGAACTGGTGCGCATCCCCACCGGCGATATCTGGCTGCGTGATACTGGCCCGATCATCACCGGGGCAGGGGTGGGCCGCGTGGCGCAAGTGTTCCGCTTCAATGGCTGGGGCGGAAAGTACCTGATGGACGGCGATACCGAGACCGCCCGCGCCATGGCCGGCATTGAAAGCCTGCCGGCGCGCGCCCATGATTTCGTTCTCGAAGGCGGCGGCATTGATGTGGACGGTGAAGGCATTCTGCTCACCACGCGCCAGTGCCTGCTGAATGCCAACCGCAATCCGCACCTGAACCAGGACCAGATCGAAGGCCACCTGCGCGCAGCTTTCGGCATCGAGCACATCCTCTGGCTCGGCGACGGCCTCGCCAACGACCATACCGATGGCCATGTCGACAATATCGCCCGCTTCATAGCCCCCGGCCATGTGCTCTGCCAGCATCCGGCTTCTCCGGATGATCCGAACACGGATGTCCTGCGCGAAATCGAGCGCACCCTCGTGGCGGCGGGCCTGATGGTCTCCACCATTCCGTCGCCCGGCCGTGTGCATTTCGGCGACGGCGTGCCGGTACCGGCCAGCCACATGAACTTCACCATCACCAATGGCGCCGTTCTCGTGCCCGTCTACGAGGACCGGTTCAGCGCTGTCGCACTGGCGGAGCTTAAGGCGCTGTTCCCCGGCCGCGAAGTAGTTGGCCTTCCCGCGCGCGGCATCCTCGCCGGCGGCGGCAGTTTTCATTGCATGACCCGCGAAATCCCCGCCTGACAGGAGGCTTCCCATGGCCCGCACGCTCACCCTTGCCGCGATCCAGTTCTCGCCGTCAGACGACGTGCAGGACAATATCACCCGCGTCGCCGGCTTCATCCGGGAGGCCGCGGCCAAAGGCGCAGACGTCGTCCTGCCGCCTGAGCTCTTCTGCGGTCATTATTTTTGCAAGACGCAGGAAGAGGAACACTTCGCCCGCGCCGAAGAATGGACCGATCACCCGGCCGTTCTTCAGCTCTCGGAGCTTGCGGCTGAACTCGGCGTCGTCATTCCCGTCTCGATTTACGAGAAGGATGGCCCGCTCTATTTCAATTCCGTGGTGATGATCGACGCCGATGGCACGCCGCTCGGTGTCTATCGCAAGAGCCACATTCCGGATGGGCCGGGCTATCAGGAGAAATACTACTTCCGCCCCGGCGATACCGGTTTCCGCACCTGGTCAACGCTGAAGGGCCGCATCGGCGTCGGCATCTGCTGGGACCAGTGGTTTCCCGAGGCCGCCCGCGCGATGGCGCTGATGGGCGCCGACGCGCTGCTTTATCCAACGGCCATCGGCGCCGAGCCGCAAGATGCCGGCCTTGACACGGCGGCCCGCTGGCGCCGCGGCATGCAGGGCCATGCGGTGGCGAACGTGATCCCGGTGGTTGCGGCCAACCGGTTCGGTGACGAGCAGGGCCAGGTCTTTTACGGCACCAGCTTCATCACCGACGAGACCGGCGAGATCGTCACCGAGCTTGGCCGCAAGGAAGAAGGCATTCTGGTCGCGACGTTCGACCTCGATCATATCGACCGTGCCCGCGCCGCGTGGGGTTTCTTCCGTGACCGGAGGACCGACCTCTACGACATCCTGCTTTAGACGCCGCGCCCTTCAGCGCTTGGCACGTTCGCTTTGGGGCGTACCCGGATCATTTGCAGGGACAGGCCCGCGTTCACCGGGGCGGGCAAAGAAAGTGCCGGGGGAGGTCAGAAGGCCGATGGTCCGGCGTGTCTGGCGGCGTTCCTGCTTTCGCTGGTCGGCGACGCGCACCATGCCGCGGCCTGCCTGTTTCACCGCGTAGAGCTCCTGGTCAGCCTGCTTCAGCATTGCATCCATGCCGGCATGATCGTCGCGGAACGCGACGCCGATGCTCGCATCAATGTTTATGCGTTCGCCTTCATAGACAACCGTCTTCCGGTTGGCGTCGAGATAATCTCCGGCCAGATTGATGATCTCCATTCTGCTGAGCGAGCTGTAGGCGAGGATGAGGAATTCGTCCCCGCCTAGCCGGAAGGCATCGCCCTTGCCCTTGAAAACGGCACGCATGCGGTCGCCCACGGCCATCAGAACGGCGTCGCCGGCTGCGTGGCCCAAACGGTCGTTGACCGGCTTGAAATTGTCGAGATCGACTGCGATCGCAGCGCCATAGCGCTTCGATGGCTCGCGGGTCTCAAGCTCCAGGATTGAGGATAGCATGCGCCGGTTCCCGAGCCCGGTCAGCATGTCATTGTTGGCCCAGAGTTCAGCTTCCCGCACACGGCCACTGAGTATGCCCGCCAGATGCGCCAGCGTGAAAGCGAAAGCCAGCGGTACGATGAAGTGGTTGATCTGCAGGTACGGTGTGATGTTGAAGAGGCGAAGGTAAATCCACAATACTGCAAGAAAGCAGGGCGTCCAGGCGATCAGCAGACTGCGCGCGCCTGCGACGCCCCTGAAGGTGAGCCACGCCAGCCCGCTAATCTGCAACAGCGGGCCGAGACCGGTCGCGATCAAATAGCTTAGGCGGGAGAGCCAGTCCGGCAGCATGAAGCTGATCCCGGTCAACGCGGCTGCGCCGGCGAGCGCCATGAACACCATGTAGAGGCGCGGCGCCGTTTTGCGCATCTCGAGGAACCTGGTGATGAAGATCGTCCCGAAGGCAATCACCATTGCCTGGGATATGTACACCACTGTGTTGAGATTCACAGCCAGGCCAGATGCGAGAAGTGCGCTCAACAGACCGGACGACACGAATATGTACCAAGCCGCCGAAAGGCTGAAGCAGAGATAGGCCCGGTAAACTGCGCGCGCGCTGCCGAAGACCATGGATGCCGCATAGAGCGCAAAGGCAAGAGCCGTTCCGATGATCAGACTCCAGATCATCGTGTCGCGTGTCACGGCATGCGAAAAGCGGCTCTCGGATACGATCCGCATCGGGAAGAAGAGGATAGAGTTGCTTCGGACCCGGACATAGTATGTCCGGGTTTCAGCTGGCGCCAGCATCATCTGGAAGGTTGGGTAGGCCGTAGCGATTGCGCTGCCCGAAGCAGGTTGAGCCGAGCCCGCCGCGCTCGTCCTGTATCCTCCGCCAGGCAAGACTTCGAACAGGTCAACGCGCTCAAGGTAGGAGAAGTTGATGACAAACTTCCCAGCTTGGGGTTCACGCGAGGAATTCGTGAGCTGGAAGCGCATCCAGACGTCGCCATCCGGCGAGTATACCTGTGGGACGGGGGCGGCGGCGGAAGCGAGATCAAGGGTAGCGGCGCCGGAGATCACCGCTGCAACATCAAGGTTCCGATCCACGTTCGTGGCGATTTCCGTCTGTAGCCGGACGGCCCCGTCCCGCTCCAACTTCCCGAGATCGAGAACTGGCTGCGCTGATGCTTCTGTCAGTTGAAACATAGTCAGTGCCACTGCGAACGCCGCAGTGATGAATGCTGCCCGCAGGCGCACAAGCTCTGAGAGGGGCGACAGGATGATTGGCACACGCCGCCTTAACTGATGGAGGTAAACTTCCGATGGAGAACGTCCCTCAAATAGTGCCGGTTCAATGGGGGAACCGGCCCGTCTGGGTCAGTGTGCAACTTCCAAAACTTGCCGACTGCGCGAACAGGCGCCGGGCCCGTGACTGCAGTTCCGGATCGCCGGAGATCTCGTCCCTCAAGGCTGCAACCAGTTGGCAGGTCGCGCCTTCTGCGCTTGCGGGTGCAACTGCGGCCAGTTCCTCACGTGCCCGCTCCTCCTCGAGAACCAGAGCCTGGTCCAGCGCTTCCATCCGTTCGAGCAATGCGGAACGCCGCAGCCAGTTGCCTGCAGACACAGCCTGCGCCACCCGGCACAGCTGATCACGCCGCGCCTCCAGCCGCTCGATGTGTTCATAAATGCCCCGGGCGGGACAAATGGGATTGATAATGCTCATGCCGGCCTCCTGCGCTCACCGCCGCTGCTGGATGCCCGGAGGTGCTATTGGCAACTCCGAGCATCCAAGAGAACGGTTAACAGCGCGTTAAGACCTTGCTTCCTTCAGCGCTTGCATCAGACTTTCCTGACGCTCTCGGGCACGCGCCAGCTGCGAGGCCCGGAACGCGTCGGACCAGATTTCGACCACCCCCGCATAAGCACGCACGAAAGCCGTCGCGCCCGCCTCCTCGCCGACATCTGCGAGGATGCCGAGGTGCGGCACGACCGGATCGCTGAGGTCCAGCCGGTCGCGAATGAAGTTTCCCCGCGAATAGATCAGCCGGAGATCGTCCCTGTCCTCCGGGCTTGCCTCTGCCGCCTCCAGGATACGGGGCAGGGCGGTCTCGGCGTCCAACACCCGCACGCGGCCCGCCTCGTTCAGCTCGAACACGACCTCTCGCTTGGGTGCATCCTTCAGCCAGTCCACGGCACGGCGCACGTCGGCCGGCACGGCCAGGCGGTAGTCGCGCTTCAGCGAGACGGACATCAGGTCCGTGCTGCCCGGACCGGCGTCGAATATCGAGGATCTGGACCAGTTCGGCATTCCGAACCAGAACACGCAACACCAGAATAAATCAAATATTTACCTCAAATTCAGGGTTAATTGACATTCAACACCTAAATCCGGTACAGCACCTTCTAGCTGCTTCAGGAGTCGTCTCATGTCCCGGATGTCAAACAGGGTTGCCCTCACGGTTCGTCTCGATCCCGAAGACAAGGATTTCTTCGCCGAACATGCCGAGCGTTGCGGCATCGAGCCGAGCGTCGCTGCGCGCCAGATTCTTGAGTTGTATGTCCAGCGCCTGCGCGATGGCGGCGACTGGATCGACGCGCTGCACGAGTTGAAATCCGCCTGGAACGTGCCCAAGCGCGCCGCCTGATCCTTCAGAGAATTTTGCCCGGCGACAGGTGGCTCGCCGCGCCGACAATCGCATCCGCATCGATCTGGAAATGCCGGTACAGATCGCGGATCGTGCCGGTCTGGCCGAAATGCTCGACCCCCAGCGGCGTCACCGCATGGCCCTTCACCCCGCCGATCCAAGCCAGCGTGGCGGGGTGGCCATCGGTCACCGTGATCAGCTGGCAATGCCGGGGCACGCCCTCCATCAGCCGCTCGATCTGGCTCAGCGCATGGCGCTGGCCGCGCGCCCGGGCCCGGCGTGCGGCGGTCCAGCCTGAATTCAGTCTGTCTGCGGAGGTAACTGCCAGCACGCCGATATCGCGGCGCCCTTCGCCGATCCGCGCCGCAGCCTTGATCGCTTCCGGCGCCACGACGCCCTGGTAGGCAATCACCACTTCGCAGTTCGGCCCGGGCGGACGCAGCCAATAGCCGCCATCGATGACGCCTTGCCGGAAAGCTGCGTCTTCGCGCTTCCACACGCGCACCTGCTCGATAGGCCGCGTGGAGAGACGCAGGTAGACCGAGCCGCCCGTCTCGTCGCGCAGCCAGGTGCGCTCGTCCGGGTCGCCTTCGCCGTCACGTTGCAGGTAGTCGAGGCTCCAGTCCATGATGATCGAGAGTTCATCGAGGAAGGCCGGCTCGAAAGAGACGAGCCCGTCCTGGCTCATGCCGATGAGCTGCGCGCCGATGGACTGGTGCGCGCCGCCTTCCGGGGCCAGCGTCACGCCGCTTGGCGTGCCCGCAATGATGAAGCGGGCGTCCTGGTAACAGGCATAGTTCAGCGCATCGAGGCCGCGCGCGATGAACGGGTCATACACGGTGCCGATGGGAATCAGCCGCTCGCCGAAGAGGGAATGAGAGAGGCCCGCCGCGCCGAGCAGCAGGAAAAGGTTCATCTCCGCAATGCCGAGCTCGATATGCTGGCCTTCCGGCGAGAAACTCCATTTCTGCGCGGAAGGAATCTTCTCGTCGCGGAACGTGTCGGCCACTGCCTCGCGCGCAAACAGGCCGCGCCGGTTCACCCAGGGCCCTAGATTGGTGGAGACGGTCACGTCCGGCGAGGTTGTCAGTATACGGCGCGACAGCTCGGTATCCATCTTTGCATGCGCATCGAGGATCTTGCCGAAGCCCTGCTGCGTGGACAGCATCTCGTCATCGAGAAAGACCGGCCCGGGCGACGGCACGGCCGGTGAGTGATAGCGCCTCGGCCCTGCCGCAAAGAACGGAGTTCTCCCCAGGAAATCCTTGAGTGCTGAGGGATTTTGAACACCCGCCAACGGTTCCCATTCCTCTCCCGGGCGGATGCCCATCAGCGTCTGGAACTCGGCCATCTGCGCCTTTGTCATGAGGCCCGCATGGTTGTCCTTGTGCCCGGCCAGCGGCGTGCCCCAGCCCTTGATCGTGTAGGCGAGAAAAACGGTTGGTGTCTCGTCGCGGGCCCGGTCAAACGCCTCGCACAGCGTCTCGAGGCACTGGCCACCGAGATTGTTCATCAGTGTGCTGAGCTCTGCGTCCGTGCGCCGCTCAATCAGCGCTGTCACGTCGCCCTGATCGCCGATGTCGTCCAGCAGGCGCCTGCGCCAGGCGGCGCCGCCCAGATAGGTCAGCGCCGAATAGAGAGAATTGGGGCAGGCCTCGATCCAGTCCTTCAGCCGCGCGCCGCCAGGCTCGGCAAAAGCTGCGCATTGCAGCGCGCCGAAGCGCAGCACTTCGACGCGCCAGCCAAACGCCTTGAAGATCGCCTCCACTCGCGCCCACAGGCCCTCATGCACCACGCCGTCGAGGCTCTGGCGGTTATAGTCGATGATCCACCAGGTATTGCGCAGGCCGTGCTTCCAGCCCTCCTGCAGGCACTCGTACACATTGCCTTCGTCGAGTTCCGCGTCGCCCACCAGCGCCACCATGCGGCCCGGTTTGCGCGCGCCGCTCCCAAGCTCCGTCCACGGACGGGCCATCAGATAGTCCTGGATGATCGAGGCAAACGCCGTCTCCGCGACGCCGAGGCCCACCGATCCCGTAGAGAAATCCACGTCATCGATGTCCTTCGTCCGCGAGGGGTAAGACTGCGCCCCGCCATAGCCTCGGAAGTTTTCCAGCTTCTCGCGCGTCTGGTTGCCCATCAAGTAGTGCATCGCATGGAACAGCGGCGCCGCATGCGGCTTCACCGCCACGCGGTCTTCGGGCCGCAGCACATGGAAATACAGCGCCGTGAGAATCGACACCATCGAGGCGCAGGAGGCCTGGTGGCCGCCGACCTTGACGTCGTCATCCTCTTTCTCGCGCAGGTGATTGGCGTTGTGGACAGTCCAGGCCGCGAGCCACAGAAGGCGTTGCTCGAGCGTTTTCAGATGTGCGATGGGAAGGGTCATGCCCCGAGGTAAATCAGGGCACAGCCTAAGTCTATGGGGTCAGCCCCGGCCGCGCTGGGCCTTGTCGAACATGTCGGTCAGCGTTGTGCCCGGCATGGAGTTCATCGTCTGCATCCAGCCCGGCATGCCCTTCAGCATGTCCGCCGTGTCCGACCAGCGGCGCACGTTCGCATCAGCCGCGCGCTGGAACGCCTCGCGCATGTAGTTCTCGTCCTGACTGTCCCAACCGTCGCTGAGCGTGATCGAGGAGAGGTTCATCAGGCTCTTCTGCATCGTCAGCAGGGAGTCGAGAGAAGCCACCGACATCGCCGTATAAGCGCGCCAGGAGGTCATCCAGAGGTCCATCATGTCCTGTTTTCCCATCTGTACCGTCTCCAACGCTAGTCCGCGATTGTGCGGTGCACAACAAGTTTTGTGCCAGACGGCCTCCGGGGAACCGGCAGAAATCCTCCATTTTCCCGCGCGATGCCCCGCTGCGGCCCCGATTGCGCCGCAAGCGAATGTGCTTAGTTTCGCCCATCATGCCGGAATCGCTGCCCTATCCCTTCGAGCCGTCGCCTGCCCGTGGCCGCGTTCTGGTGTTCGATTCCGGGGTGGGCGGCCTGACGGTGGCCGGAGAGATTCGCGCCCTCGGGCCCCGGCTCTCGGTTCACTACGCCGCCGATACCGGCTTTTTCCCATATGGGGACAAGTCGGACGAGGCCTTGCGTGAGCGCCTTCCGAGGGTCGCCCGGGCTCTCGTCGATGCGGTCCGGCCGGATGTCTTCGTCATCGCCTGCAACACGGCCAGCACGCTCGCGCTTGCCGAGGTACGCGCCGCACTTTCGATTCCCGTGGTCGGCACCGTTCCCGCCATCAAGCCCGCCGCAAAGCTCACCGAGACCGGCACCATAGGCCTGCTAGCCACGCCCGGTACGATCCGGCGTGCCTACACCGCGCGGCTGATCGAGGAGTTCGCTGCCGGCAAACGTGTCATCCTGCATGGCAGCCTCGAACTGGTGAAACTCGCCGAGGCCCACGCGCGCGGCGAAGATGTGCCGCCCGAAGCCTACGCTGCCGCGCAGGCGCCGCTGTTCGAGGCAGACGGCGGAGACGAGATCGATACGATCGTGCTTGCCTGCACGCATTTCCCGCTGGTGCGCGGCCAACTGATCGCGACCGCACCGCGCGCGGTTTCCTACGTCGATTCAGGGGCAGCCATTGCCCGCCAGACCATCCGTGTACTGCCTGCAGATACTCAATCCGGCGGGCAGGGAGGAACAGCCTCCCTCACCCGCCCGCCGGACGAGACGGACGGCATTACGCGCGTCCTCAGACGTTACGGATTTCCAGACGTTCAGTTCGTCGCCATCGAGCCGATCGAGATGACTTCAGCGCCGCCGGCCGAGACATAGAGCGAAGGCCAGGGAGAATCCTGGACTTCCGCGACTTCGGTCTCGCCGAACCCGTTGAACTGGGTCGACATCGAACGGCCATAGGCACCGATATTGCCGATCTCGACATAGTCGCCCTCGGTCAGGCCGGCCGGAAGCCAGACCTTGCCCGGGAGCATGTCGGCGGAGTCGCAGGTCGGTCCGTAGACGGTGTATTCCACCATGCGGCCCAGCTTGCGTCCGTCGCCCGAAATCGCGCGCATCGGGAACTTCCAGCCTTCGTGCACTGCGTCATAGAGGGCGCCATAGGAGCCATCGTTGACATAGATCTCGCTGCCTTTTGCAAGGTCAACGCGGACGAGAAGGCTTTCCGCCTCTGCGACCAGCGCACGGCCCGGCTCGCACCACAGCTCGGCGTTTTCGAGAACAAACATGTTCTCGAACGAACGCATCACCATGGCGACATAGGCGTCCATTTCCGGAGGCGTCTTGTCGGCATAGATCGCCGGGAAGCCGCCGCCGACATCGACGATGTCCACGGTTACGCCGGCCTCGATGATCACGCGGCTGGCATCCGCCATCGCTTGCGCCCAGGCCGAAGGCTTCATTGCCTGACTGCCCACGTGGAAAGACACGCCGACCTCGTCCGCATGACGGCGGGCAAGGCGGAGGATTTCCGCCGCTTCCACAGCATTGGCGCCGAACTTGCCGGAGAGCGGCAGGGCCGAGCCTTCGTTCGAGACCGCGATGCGCACGAGGATGGTCAGGTCCTTGGCGAAGTTCGTGGCTTCGAGGATCTTGTTCAGCTCGGCGACCGAGTCGGTCACGTAGATGCGGACACCATAGTTGAAGTAAGCGCGCTGTATCGCGTGGCGCGGCTTGACCGGGTGCAGGAAGGCAATCCGCGCGTCCGGGAAACGGCCGCGGATCAGCTGGATTTCCTTTTCGGAAGCCGCATCGAAGCTGCGGATGCCCGCTTCCCAAAGCGCGTCGAGCACGTGCGGGGCAGGGTTGACCTTCACGGCGTAGAAAGACTGCGCCGGGAACTTCTCGACGAACCAACGCGCAGCGGCGCGAACGCGCTCCGGACGGAAGCAATACGTCGGCAACTCCGGCTGCACATTGCGGACAATATTATACGGGGTAGCGTAAGTGCGCATGACACCTAACCTCCAAAGGGCTTCAAACCAGCTTTGGGCGTTAGTACAGGGGGCCCCCCTTTTTGTCGGGTTAGCCCAGATGTCCGCCACATCAATTTCGAAGGTGCATTTAGTGGGTAATGCCCGGGCGTGCAAGAAGTTTTTTTGGGGCTACAGAGGCGTGTCACAAAACTGTCGCTCAAATTCGACATCAGCGTCTTGTTGAATGGCTAGTGTTTGAGCCTGAAATGGCCGCATTGAAGGCCAACGAGGCGGAGACAGGATCATGGTGAACGTTTTTTTCAGATTGCCTTCCATCGCTGCACTTTTGCTTGTTTGTGCAGCATGCGGGCAGAGCGACCTGTCAAATCTTGAAGATGATTCGGCCGCCAAACCGGTTCCGGGAATCATGGTCGAGGGCCAGAAGATCAAAGTCGTTGGGTCGTCCACGGTCGCGCCCTTCTCCCGCACTGTTGCCGAGCGCTTCGGCGCCACGACGGCTTTCTCCACCCCGATCGTCGAGTCGACCGGCACCGGCGGCGGCTTCAAGGCCTTCTGCGGCGGCGTCGGCCCTGCGCAGCCCTCGATCGCCAACGCGTCCCGTCCCCTCAAGTCGTCCGAGCGCGACCTTTGCGTCCAGAACGGTGTGACGGAAATCTCCGAGATCCCGCTCGGCTATGACGGCATCGTGGTCGCCAATTCCAAGGCGGGCGTCGATTTCGACATTACCAAGCGCGAGCTCTATCTCGCGCTCGCCAAGGATATCCCGGACGGGCAGGGCGGCTTCAAGCCAAACCCCTACATGATGTGGAACGAGGTCAATCCCTCGCTTCCCGCCAAGCCTATCATGGTTCTGGGTCCGCCGCCGACTTCAGGCACGCGCGACGCCTTCGTGGAGCTCGGAATGGAGCTCGGCGCGCTGGAGGTTCCGGAGCTCGCGGCCCTGAAGAAGACCGATGAAGACGCCTTCAAGGCGCGCTCCCACACGGTGCGTACGGACGATAAATGGGTTGATTTCGGAGAAAACGATTCAGCGATCGTGCAATCGCTGATGAAATCGCCCGACGCCATCGGCGTGCTCGGCTTCTCTTTCCTCGAACAGAACGGCGACCGCGTCAAAGGCGGCAAGCTTGGCGGCGTCGAGCCCACGTTCGAGAACATCACCTCAGGTCAATATGGTTTGGCCCGGGTCATGTACTTCTACGTCAAGGACCAGAACGTGCCGCTGGTGCCGGGCCTCGCCGAATTCGTCGAGGAATCGGTTAGCGACCGCGCGGCCGGAATGGACGGCTATCTGATCGAAAAGGGTCTCATCCCCTTGCACGAAACCGAGCTGGCCGAAGCCCAGGCCGCCGCGGCGAAACTGATGTCAACCCTTCCGGCGCGCTGACAGACACTTTCAGCCCGGCGGTGGACCAGCCGGGCTGTTGACCGCAGGCGTCGCCTTTCGTCTCCGTATACGGATCTTGTGCCAGAAGCGCCGGCGCTGCGGCGGGTCGAGCGGCTGCAGGTTTTCGAGGAACACTTCCGCGCAGGCCCGCCAGCTATAAGTTTCGGCGTGCGCGCGCGCCGTGTCGCGGTTGAGCGCAAGGCAGTCGATCGCGCCTTTCGCCAGATCACCGTCCAGCGCCGTGATCGTGCCGGCGCCCGAGCCCGGGATCACATCGCGCGGGCCAGTTGCGTCAAACGCCGCAACCGGCGTGCCGGCCGCCATCGCTTCCAGCACCACCAGGCCGAACGTGTCGGTGAGACTCGGAAACACGAACACATCGGCGCTCGCATAGCAGGCGGCCAGTTCCTCGCCGAACTTGGCGCCGAGGAAAACCACATCCTTGTAGTTGCGCTTCAGCTCTTCCAGCTGCGGCCCGTCGCCGATGATGACCTTGGTGCCCGGCAGGGCCAGTCCGGCGAAGGCTTCAATGTTTTTCTCGACCGCCACGCGCCCGACATTCAGGAAAATCGGCCGCGCCATCCCCGCGAACGGGTCACCCGGCGCGCCTTCGGCCACGCGCTTGGCGGGATGGAACATCTCGGTGTCGACGCCACGGCTCCAGGCGACAAGGTTCGAGAAGCCTTGCTCCTTCAATTCTTCCATCAGCGACGGTGTCGCGACCATTACCTTGCCGGAATACTTGTGGAACCAGCGCACGAAGGAATAGCCCCACGCCACCGGCACCGGGAACCGCGCCGACACGTATTCCGGAAAGCGCGTGTGGTAGGCGGTAGAGAAGGGGTGTTTCTCGGTCAGGCACACCGCCCGCGCCGCCATCCCCAGCGTGCCTTCGGTCGCGATATGCACCGCGTCCGGCTCGAACTCGTGGAAGATGCTGCTGATCCGCGGCCGGCCCCAAAGACCCATCTTGATCTCGGGATAGGTCGGCAGCGGCATCGTCATGAAGCCCGCACCCGGATGCACGATTTCCCAGACATGCCCCATCGCTTCGGTCTCGGCGATGATGCGCTTCATCGTGCGCACGACGCCGTTGACCTGGGGGTCCCAGGCGTCAGTCACGAGCATGATCCGCATCAGGTCTCCATCATTGCCGCTCGGCCCCGCGCAACATGGCGGGCTTGTCCCGGACCGTAAAGGCCTGTTGGCCCCCCGGCCCGCGCCATGCCCCGTCCGCTGCGGCGGTATAGGCCGGACGCGGCGGCCTGTGAACCGGTCAACGTCACCGGCGGCCCGGCCGCCCTGCAGCTGCAGCAGGACCGGCCCTGCCGGCCCTCAGCAAATCCTTAAGCTATTCGCGCTAAGGTCGCGAACATGGAACAGGCACGTCCCTTGTCGAGCCTCGATTGGTCAGCCCGCGGCCGCGCCCGCGTCTGGGCCCTGACAGCGCTCGGCACGCTGCTCTGCATCGCCGTCGCCTTCGCGGTCGACAGCTATGACATGGCGACCGGCAACTGGCGCTGGGGCAGCGATCCGGTCAACAATTTCGTAATTCCCGTCCTGCTTGCGCCGCCCTGCTTCTTCTTCATGCTCGACAAGATGCGCCAGCTGGCGATCGCCCATAACGAGCTGCTGACAGTCGCCTCGACCGACAGCCTCACTTCGCTGCTCAATCGCCGCGCCTTTACCGAACTCGTCGACGGCTACCTGAAACGCGTCGAGGAATCCGAGCGCCAACCCCGAGGCGCATTGCTCGTGATCGATGTCGATCACTTCAAGCTCGTCAACGACCGCTTCGGCCACGAATCAGGCGACGAGGCGCTGAAGCTCATTGCCCAGACAATCCGCGAGTCGGTTCGCGATACCGATCTTGTCGGCCGCATTGGCGGCGAGGAGTTCTGCGTCTTCCTGCCGGGCCAGGCTGCCGAAGGCGCGACCGCGCTGGCCGAGCGCATCCGCGTGGCCGTTGCCGAATCGGAATTTGCGCCGAGGGGCGCACGCCATGACCTGTCCGTCAGTGTCGGCGGCGTCGCCTTCGACCAGACAGCCCAGTTCAGCGAGCTCTACCGCACCGCCGACGAACGCCTCTATGCCGCCAAGAACAATGGCCGCAACCGTGTCGAGTTCCTCGTGAGGTCTGCCGGCGCGCATCAGCCGGCCGTTCACTAGCGCCGCCGGTTCCCCAGCCGCCAAATTCCTCTCGCCGCGCACGGCGTGCGCCTGTATTCCTGTGCCTGGCCTGCTTCGGCCTGCGCAAGACTTTACCTCTTTTCTCGTGAGACCAGCCGTTCCCATGCCAGATACACTTGCCTCGCTCCCGGTCGATTGGGATGCGCTCGACGCCCTGAAATTCGCCGACGAGGAGGCCTTGCTCGAAGGCCTGATCAAGCAGGGCGTGCTGTCCGGGCCGATCCGCGAGGCCGCTGTCCGCCGGGGCCGGGAACTTGTCACCATCGCCCGCTCGCGTGGCCGCCGCAAAGGCATGATGGAGAGTTTCCTTGAGGAATTCGGCCTGACCAATTCCGAAGGCCTCGCCCTGATGTGCCTTGCCGAGGCGCTGCTGCGTGTCCCGGACGCTGCCACCAAGGATGACCTGATTGCCGAGAAGATCCGCTCCGGCAACTGGAGCGCCCACCAGGGCCAGTCCGAAAGCTGGCTCGTCAACGCCTCCACCTGGGGCCTCATGCTGACGGGCCGTGTCATCGGCGCGCCGGAAAGCGCAAAGAAAGGCCCGGCCTCTTTCGTCGGCGGCCTGATCCGCCAGAGCGGCGAGCCGGTCATCCGCGCCGCGATGATGCAGGCGATGCGTATCATGGGCGAGCAGTTCGTCCTTGGGCGGACGGTTGACGAAGCCCTGAAGCGCGGCCGCCGGATGGTGAAGGCCAGCGAGGCGGCCCATTTCTCCTTCGACATGCTGGGGGAGGGCGCCCGCACCTCCGCCGATGCCGAGCGCTACTTCAAGGCCTACGAACTCGCGATCTCTGCGGTCGCCGCCGACAAGGATGCGAAGCTGCCACCCGAAAACGCCAATGGCGTCTCGGTCAAGCTCTCCGCCCTCCATCCGCGTTACCTCGCGGTCAAGGAAACGCGCGTGATGGCGGAGATGTATCCGAAAGTCCTGACGCTCTGCCAGCAGGCAGCGAAAGCCAATATCGGCCTGTGCCTCGATGCCGAAGAGGCGCACCGCCTGGTTATCAGCCTGAAGATATTCGAAAAGCTCGCCCGTGAGCCCTCCCTCGAAGGCTGGACCGGCCTCGGCCTCGCCGTGCAGGCCTACCAGAAGCGCGCCCTGGCCGTCATCGAACGGCTTGGAACGCTGGCAAACGTCACCGGGCGCCGCTTCATGGTCCGCCTCGTCAAGGGCGCCTACTGGGACAGCGAGATCAAGAACGCCCAGGTCGAAGGCTATCCGAACTTCCCGGTCTTCACGACCAAGCAGGGTACAGACGTTCATTACCTCGCCTGCGCGAAAGCCATGCTCGCCGCCTCGCCCGCCATCTATCCCTGCTTTGCAACGCACAATGCCCATACGCTGGCCGCCGTCGACCTGCTCGCCGGCGCCGCCGGTGTCTCGGGTTACGAATTCCAGCGCCTGCACGGCATGGGCGAGCCGCTTTACGAAGCCGCCGAAGCCGGCACGCGCGTGCGCGTCTATGCGCCCGTCGGCGCCCACGAGGACCTGCTCCCTTATCTTGTCCGCCGCCTGCTCGAGAACGGCGCGAATACAAGCTTCGTCCATTCCTTCCTCGATGAAAGCGTGCCGCCCGAACAGGTGGTCGCCGACCCGATCGCCAAGGTCGAAATCGGCCCGCGCCGCCATCCGCGCATTCCGACACCGCCCCGCCTCTATGGCAGTGCACGGAGGAATTCGCTCGGCCATGATCTCAGCCAGTCCGGCGTGCGGGGCGGGTTCGCCTCGGCCGTCAAGGCGCTCGACAGCGGCACGGCCATCGCCGCTGGCCCCATCGTGTCTGGCGCCGTCATCACCGGCGGCGGCGACATGGTGCGGGCGCCCGCCGATCATTCGCGCGCCCTCGGCACAGTGCTGGAGGCCGACGAGGCTGCCATCAGCCGCGCGCTCGATTCCGCGAAGGCCTATCAGCCCGAATGGGACCGCCTCGGAGGGGCCAAGCGCGCCGAATACCTCCATGCCATGGCCGATGCGATGGAGGCTGAAGCCCCGCGCCTGATCGCGCTGATGGCGCGCGAAGCTGGCAAGACGCTGCCCGACGGCATTGCCGAAGTGCGCGAGGCAGTCGACTTCTGCCGCTATTATGCCCACCAGGCCGCCGAGGAATTCGCCGCGCCCGTGCGCCTCACCGGCCCGACCGGCGAGACCAACCATTTGTCCCTGCACGGACGAGGCGTCTTCTGCTGCATCAGCCCCTGGAACTTCCCCCTCGCCATCTTCACCGGCCAGATCGCCGCCGCTCTCTCCGCCGGGAACACGGTTGTGGCCAAGCCGGCGGAGCAGACGCCGCTGATCGCTTTCGAGGCCGTGCGCCTCTTCCACAAGGCGGGCCTTCCGGTTGATGCGCTACACCTTCTGCCCGGGCGCGGCGAAACCGTCGGCGCGAAGCTCACGGCAGATCTGCGCGTCACCGGCGTGTGCTTCACCGGCGGCACGTCCACCGCCCGCCTGATCAATCGCACCCTGGCAGGCCGGGATGGTCCGATCATTCCGCTGATTGCCGAGACCGGCGGTCTCAATGGCCTCTTCGTCGATACGACCGCCCTGCGCGAACAGGTGATCGACGACATGATCGTCTCCGCCTTCGGCTCCGCGGGCCAGCGCTGCTCGGCGCTGCGCATCGCCTTCCTGCCGAACGCTACGGCCGACAGCCTGATCGAAGGCCTGATCGGCGCCATGAACGAGCTGAAGCTGGGTGATCCGGTCCTGCCGGACACCGATACCGGCCCGGTCATCGACGCCGAGGCGCGCGCCTTGCTGGAGAAACATCTCGCACGGATGAAGGGGGAGGCGAGGCTGCTCCACCAGATCGATGCCGGCGCGCTCGGGCAGTCCGGCACCGGCTTTGGTCCGGCCCTCGTTGAGATCTCCTCACTCGATCAGATCACGGAGGAAACCTTCGGTCCGGTGCTGCACATCCTTCGCTATGATCCGGACAACATTGCTGCTGTCGGCGCCGCGCTGCACACCAAGGGCTATGGCCTCACGCTCGGCATCCACTCCCGCCTCGAAAGCTTCCACGCCGCCGTGAAGGCCGCGATGCCGGCCGGCAATACCTACGTGAACCGTTCGATGATCGGCGCCGTGGTCGGCGTCCAGCCCTTTGGCGGCGAGGGCCTCTCGGGCACCGGCCCGAAGGCCGGCGGTCCGCATTATCTGCATCGTTTCGCCACCGAACGGGTGGTAAGTGTCAACATCACAGCCCAGGGCGGCGACGCCGAACTGCTCAGCCTCTAGAAAGAAAGCGCTACATGATCCGCCTCCTCGCCGCCGTCTCTGCCGCCGCCCTCATGCTTGCCGCCTGCACCGCGGACGAGCCTGTCTCTGAAACGGCCGATCCTTCTGCCCAGACTGCGAGCGCAGAACCCGCCGCGCCGCAGCCCCCGGAAGGCTTCGAACTCTCCACCGTCCGCGAGACCGAAAACTACAAGGGCACTGCCGAGATAGATCCTGCCATCCTCGCCTTCGATCCGGCGCTCGCTTACCGTCTGTGGGGCTATGCGGACGAGCAGCTGGACCAGCTTGCAACCGACGCCGAAGAAGGCCGCCGGATGGCGGACGAGGACGCCGCTGAAACCGGCAACACGTCCTGGTTCATGGGCTACACGCTCGACATCACGCACAAGTCCACGCTCGTGCTGGAAGATGTCATCTCCGTCAGCGACTTCACCGGCACCTATACTGGCGGCGCCCATCCGAACTATTTCCTCGGCGGCGGCGTCTACCGGAAAGGCGAAGAGGGTTCGCTCCCCCTCTCCACCTTCGTCAGCGATGGGTCGGCCTTCAACGACCTCGTCATCAGGGCGCTGGCCGATGAAAGGATCGAACGCGGCTTCGAGCCTGCGGAGCGCGCTTACGTCGAAGCGGGCCTGCGCGAGCTGCTTGCTCCGTCTACGGAGGTACCGGATGTCTATGCTGGCCGTTTCCTGCTCGCCGCTTCGACCGAGGCCGGCAAGGCGGGCGGAATCACGGTCGTCTTCTCGCCCTATGATATCGGCTCCTATGCCGAGGGTTCCTATCAGGTGACCGTGCCTGCGGGCGATCTCGCCCCGATCCTGACCGAGGCCTGGGCGCCCCACTTCGGCGGCGCGCCGCTCGTGGAAGAAGAGGAGCCGGCCGCGGAGGAATAGGAACGCCCTGTCGGGGACGAAAGTCTCAGCCTAGCACTTCCGGAATTCCCAGGTCACCGCACGTGCGCCGTTGATCAGCGAGATTGTCGCCGACATGCGCCCGCCCTTGCGGGTGTAGACGATGCGCTGGGGGTAATCGTGCGCGGAGTTGGAGAAGGTCACGGTATTCTTGCCGCGGCTCTCCTCGGTGAACTCGGAGGGGCCAAAGCCGCCCGGATAGGCATTGAACACGGCCGGCGCTCCGCCATCGATGCGGGCCTGCTCGAAGAAGCTCAGCGCGCCGGTCTCGTCATAGGTCAACGAATAGCCGAACAGGAAGCCCGCATCCGGCTTCGACCAGACTTCCTTGTAGGATTTGTCCTGCGTGCGCCAGCAACCGGACATCCATTTGAGGCCTTCGTCCGCATGCGCGGCGGGGGCCAGCATCGCTGACGCGGCGAGTAGCGACAGGGCAACAAGAGAGCGTTTCATTTTTCCACCAATGTGCAGCCGGTTTCAGGACCGGTTTTCCGGGCTTCAGACGAGACAAGGCCGCCGAGCACGCTGGCGCGAACTGTTTCTGCGGTTTCATCAAAGGTAATCTGGCTGATGTCCACCGTGAAGTCGGTCAGGCAGCTCTCCATAGGTCGCTCCGCCACATGACGGCAGGAGCAGACCATCTTGGCGCCGTACGCCGTCGCGATCTGCGCATAGGCAACCTGGTCCTTCAGGAAGAACTGCCAGGCGAGCCCTCCGGCGACGCCGAGAACCACGAGCACGATGGCGAAGGCTTTGACGAGCTTCATGTCCCGGTCCACAACAGCTTTGACCAAGCATAACCATAACCGGGGAGGGCGCCAGCATGAAGGCCAAGATTCTTGGAGGACTCGTCGCCGCGGCCCTGCTGGCGTTCGGCGCGGGCGCGCAGTCGCTCACTCCGCTGCCGGCGCAGCCCGAAGGCCTCGCTTATCCAACCTCCGGCTGGCAGACAGGCGAGTTGCCGCCGGACTCCAAGGCGGCCGTGGAAGCCCTGGTCGCCGAAGCCATGGGCAAGTCGGTCAAGGACATGATGGGCGAAACGCGCGGGCTCGTCATCATCTGGCGCGGCCGGCTGGTGGCCGAAGCCTATGGGAAGAACTTCACGCCGCAGACCCGGCAGATTTCCTGGAGCATGGCCAAATCTGTCACTCAGGCGCTGGTGGGCGCAGCCAAGCAAGCCGGTGCGGACATCGAACTCGATTCCCCCATGCCCACACTCTATCCCGCTGACAGCAAAGCGGCCGCGATCACCTGGCGCCAGTGGCTCAACGCCGTCGACGGCATGGATTACCACGAGCTCGATGGCGATCCGAACCCGGTCAAAAGCGATGTGGTCCAACTGATGTACGGCGACGGACGGTTCGATGCGCTCGGCTATGCGATGCGCGCCTTTCCCCTCGTGCATGCGCCGGGCACGTTCTGGACCTATTCGACACCCACCTTTCACAATATCGGATATGCCTTGCAGGTCACGCTCGGCACGAAGGGGAACGCGGAAGACTCCAAGGCCGCCTTTGACCGGATTCTGTTCGACCGGATCGGTATGGACACGGTCGCCGAGTTCGATTCGAAAGGAACATATCTTGGCGGCTCGCTCATCTGGGCCAGCGCGCGGGATTTTGCGAAGTTCGGCTACCTCTATCTGCGCGATGGTGTGTGGGACGGCCAGCAGATACTTCCCGAGGGGTGGGTTGATTTCGCCCGCGCTCCGGGTCCCGCGGTCAACACCAACGTCTATGGTGCCGGTTGGTGGATCATCCCGGCCAAAGGACCGCTCACACACCGCCAGAACGCCGATTCCGATCCGCGCGACGCCTTCCACGCGGGTGGCCATGAGGGCCAGACGATTTGGGTCGTACCGAGCCGCGACCTCGTGATCGTCCGCCTTGGCCTGATGCCCAACGAGGGCGAGAACTGGCCCGCCCTTTATGAATGGAACCAGCGCATCGCGCGCGCCTTTCCGGAGGGACAATAGCGGCGCAAGTTTTGACCTGCCCCTACGTTTCCGCCGTATTCACCCCCATTTCCGAAACTGATTTCCCGCTCATCCCGGCGAAGACCGGGACCCTTCTCGGGGAAATCGCACTGCGATTTCCCCGAGAAGGCCTGTTTTCCAAAGGAAAACTGGCGAAGAAGACTTTTGTCAGCGTCGAAGTTCTTGGTCCGGGCTTCCGCCGGAGGACAAGGATGGTGAAGAATTCCACAGCTTGCCTATCCGGCAGCATTCCGCCCGGATGTATCCTCCACGCCATTTGCCCGGCAGGCGCCGCACGGCAGGCCGAATTCCGGGCACACCCGGCCTTCACCCTCCGCGAGAACAGTCGATAAGGATTCGATACGAAGCGAAAAAACGAGAATCGCTGAGAGAAAATCAACACGCGAAGTGCACGGATTGAAACGGAATGACACGGTTTGGCGAGGCGAAGCGCAGGCTTGCGCCTAAAGGCAACACGCCCCTGGAGACATAAACTCCAACCCGATCAAGCCGCAGGAAAACTTGCCCCGGCTCCTTGCGCAACCCCTCCGGCCACGGAGCGCCGCCTCAGTCTGACGCCACCAGGAAGTGCGCCATCAGCGCCGTCACCGGCTCGGCGCGGTTCTCCTGCCAGGCTTCCGCCCGCACGGACGCCATCCGCCGGCCCATCTTCAGCACGTACGCTCGCGCATAAAGGTCCTTCGCATGACCCTGCCGCAGGTAATCGATGGTCAGGTTGATCGGCTTCGGCGGGCGCGGCATGTCGGACACAAGGAACACCTGCAGCATCGCCGTCAGCTCGAGGAACGAGGCAATCGCCCCGCCATGCAAGGCCCGGATCGCCACATTGCCGATCAGCTTCTCCTGGAAGGGCAGGATCGCGGTCATCTCGTCGCCGAGCACTTCGCAGCGCATGCCGAGCGTCTGCGCAAACGGCAGGCGCTTCAGAATGGCGTCAATTTCGTCCGCCCTCGGATTGGTCAGCTGCGGGTTCATTTCTTGCTCCCGCCAAGGCGCGCCTTGTTGATCGCAAAAGTGCCCGCAGCCGTCGCGATCAGCTTGTCGCGCGTCTCATGATAGGCCCAGGCCCGCGTGAAGCAGACCGTCCGCGTCAAGTGATAGCATTCCGCCTCGCCGATGATCTCGCGGCCCTTCTCGGCCGGGCGCATGTAGTCGATCCGCAGGTCGATGGTCGCGACGAAGCGCATCTCGGTCATCGCCGAGGTGCAGGCCATGCCGCACAGGTTGTCGAGGAAGGTCGTGATCACCCCGCCATGGATGACGCCGGTCTCCGGGTCGCCCACCAGATGCGCCTCCCAAGGCTGGATACCGAACACATGGCCTTTTTCGACCTTCGTCACCCGGAACCGGGTTTCGTTGGCCCAGGGCACAACATCGCGCATCACGTTGATATTCTCGTTCATGATGGCCGCGATGTCATATTGCGGTCTTGGCGTGTCGCTCATGCAGTGTTGCCCGCTTTCCGGTTTGACGGCCCTTGCAAGCCGGATAACATCGCAGCGGACTCATGGAAACGGGTTCGCGCAAGGTAAGGAGAGACAGGCATGGCCTTTGACGCAGCGGCAAAGCCGAAAACCTGCATCATCGGGGCAGGGTGTTCAGGGTTCACGATGGCGAAACGCCTGAAGGATCACGGGCTGCCATATGATTGCTTCGAGAAGTCCGACAATGTCGGCGGCAACTGGTATTACAACAACCCGAACGGGGTCTCGTCCTGCTACCAGTCGCTGCATATCGATACGTCCAAGTGGCGCCTTGCCTTCGAGGATTTCCCCGTGCCCGAGGATTGGCCGGATTTTCCCCACCACGCCCAGCTGTGGCAATATTTCAACGACTATGTCGATCATTTCGGCCTGCGCGAGACGATCACGTTCAACACGGCTGTGACGGATGTCGCCGACCTGCCGGGCGGTCGCTACAGGGTGACCCTGTCGACCGGTGAGACGCGCGACTATGACGCCGTATGCGTGGCCAATGGCCATCACTGGGATGCGCGGATGCCGGCCTATCCCGGCACCTTCAATGGCTATCAGGTCCACTCCCACTATTACCGTGATCCGTTCGAACCCTATGACTTCCGCGGCAAGCGCGTGATGGTTGTCGGTGCCGGCAATTCGGCGATGGATATCTCGTCGGAACTCTCACAGCGCCCGCTGGCGGAGAAGCTGTTCATCTCGATGCGCCGCGGCGTATGGGTGCTGCCGAAATACATGGACGGCAAACCCGCGGACAAGGCGGTGCTACCCGCCTGGATGCCGCCGAAGGTCGGCCGCTCGCTCGCCAAGGCAAAGATCCGCAAGACCATCGGCAACATGGAAGATTACGGCCTGCCGAAGCCGGATCACGAGCCGCTGGACGGTCACCCGTCCGTGTCCGGAGAGTTCCTGACGCGCGTCGGCTGCGGCGATATAGCGCCGAAGCCGGGCATCGAGCGGCTGGACGGCGATCATGTCGTGTTCACTGATGGTACGCGCGAGAAGGTCGACGCCATCGTGTGGGCCACGGGTTACAACACGAGCTTCCCCTTCTTCAAGCAGGATGCGCTGACGCCGAAGGACAACGTGTTCCCGCTGTTCAAGCGCATGGTGCAGCCCGGCCGCGAAACATTGTTCTTCCTCGGTCTCGCCCAACCTCTGCCCACGCTGGTGAACTTTGCTGAGCAGCAATCGAAGCTGGTCGTCGCCGCGCTGACCGGCGCCTATGCCTTTCCGCCTGCGGAGGAAATGCACCGCGTCACCAGGATGGATGAGGAGACCCACCTCGGCCACTTCTATGACAGCCCACGCCACCGGATGCAGGTCGACTTCTTCGGTTATTGCAAGGATCTGATGAAAGAGATCGAGCGCGGCGCCAAGCGGGCGAAGGTCAGCGCGTGAACTTTCGCCTCTGGGGGCTGATGCTGGCGGTGATGTTGCTGGGTGCCTGCGCCACCCAGCCTGCGCCTGTTATCGTCTATGGCCCGCCGGTCGATTACGGCCCGCCGGGCGACGCGCGCAATCCGCCGCAAGGACCGTTCCAGCCGAACGCCTATCTGCGTCTTTGCCCCGGCATGAGCGTATCCAATAGTCCGGCGGCGGACAGTGAACGCTGGATCATTGACTTCAAGCCGGTGATCCTCGTCGGGCAGGTCGTCATGGTCACCGCGCCGGCGAATGATGTCTGCCTGTCCTCGGGCTTCGGTCTTCGCGCCGGACGCCCGCATCAGGGCATTGATTTGACCAGCAATCCCCCCGGCCCGGTCTATGCGGCAGCGCCGGGGCGGGTGATCGAGGCGCGTTGGTCGTCCGGCTACGGAAATCAGGTTCTCATCGATCACGGCCACGGCGTCTATACGCGCTATGCCCACCTCGACAGCTTTGATCCGGGCGTTAGCATCGGGTCCGCGCTGGGTTTCGGCCAGCCTGTCGGCCAGATGGGCGCAACCGGCAATGCCCAGGGGCCCCACCTGCATTTCGAGCTTTTGACCGGCGACTATGACAACCCGATGGCCTCCAAGGGGCTGACGCCCAACGATCCTTTCGTCTTCCCAGCTTACGAATTTGTAGGCTATTGAGGCGGCGGGAGGACCGCGTCATGTATCGCCGCACCTTTAGCGCCGCTGTGCGCAAGGCCGTTCTGGCAACCCTTCCGGCCATCCTGCTCGCGGCCTGTGCATGCCTGCCGGGCGCTGAGCCGGCACCCCGTGCGCCGGTCGATGCCGCCCAGCAGGCGGCATTTGGCGCGCTCGGAAGCCTTGCCGGGAAAACCTGGCGCAGCTCGCCGGACGGGGAAGGCGAGGCCGGGCCGGCGGACATCTCCGCCTGGAGCTGGGATCTTGGCGGGCGCGTGATGGTCAACCGCCACGCGCTGGAAGACGGCTCCTATGGCGGCGTGACTTATGTCTACGAAAACGGTCAGACCGGCAGCCTCGATTATGTCTATGTCACCAGCGCCGGTTTCCATACGGCGGGCAGTTTCGTTCTGGGCGCGGATGGCAGCTGGACGGCGGAAGAGGCTGTCACGGGCCATGACACGATCACCCGCGTACGCTCGACCGGGCGCATCACCGAGGATGGCCATATGGCGATGACCTCGGAATACTTTGCCAACGGAGAATGGTCGCCCGGCCGCAATGTCGTCTACGAGGCGGTGGTGGCGGACATCCCCGAGATCACCGGCAAGCTTGCCGAATGAAACGCTGGTTCCTTGACCCGTCGGAGGTCATGCGGGCCTACCGCGATCCGCTCTCCTGGGTAAGCCTCTGCGTTGATCTTTTGCCCATCATCGCCGTCTTCGCATTCGGCTGGGGCGCAACGCCGCTGGTGGCGCTCTACTGGCTCGAGAACCTGGTGATCGGCGCCTTCACGATCCTGCGGATGATCGGCACCGCGCTGGCGTCCATCGCAAGTTTGGTAATGGCGCTGTTCATGGTGCCATTCTTCTTCTTCCACTACGGCTTGTTCTGTTTCGGGCATGGCGTCTTTCTCTACGCCTTCACCGATCCATCTGGCGGCATGCCCGGCCCACTCGGGCTCATTTCTTGGGCGCTTTTCACGGCGCCGGAGATGCTGTGGTTCGTCGGGGCGATCGTGTTGGTGAACCTCCTTTTCCTTGCGGCAGACTTCTTCGGGCGCGGGGAGTACAAGACGAGTAATCCGTCGGCGGAGATGTTTGCGCCTTATGGCCGGATCGTCACGCTGCACGTGGCCATCATCCTTGGCGCGGGTCTCGCCTTTACGCTCGACGAGCCCTTGCTCGGTGTGCTTTTGCTGATCCTCATCCGCGTCCTCTTCGGCATTTTGACCACGGTAATGCGCCGCCGCAAACGCGACACCAAGGTCGAGACTGCGGCGAGCATGGTGGATGATGATGCGTGATGCGGCGCTGACATGAACCCCATCCTCATCCTCGACTATGCGGGCATCGCGGTGTTTGCCGCGACCGGGGCGCTGGCGGCGTCGCGCAAGCAGGTTGACATGATCGGTTTTCTCTTCTTCGCCGCGATCACCGGGATCGGCGGCGGCACGGTGCGCGATCTCGTGCTTGATGTGCCTGTGTTCTGGGTGGCGAACCCGGACTACCTGGTGATCTGCGTGGTGACCGCCGTGATCGTCTATTTCACCGCCCACCTCTTTGAGTCGCGCTACAGGCTCCTGCTCTGGCTCGATGCGATCGGCCTCGCGGCCTATTGCGTGTTCGGGGCGTGGAAGGCCTACAGCGTCACCGGGTCGCCCGTCATCGGGGTGGTGATGGGCGTCATCACGGCGAGTTTCGGCGGCATCCTGCGCGATCAGCTTGCGGGCGAGCCCAGCATCCTGCTGCAACGGGAAATCTATATCACGGCGGCGCTCGCCGGGTCGTCGGTCTATATCGGGCTGGCCATGGCAGGCCTGCCGGTCATGGCGGCGGCCCTGCCGGCCGCGCTGGTGGCTTTCGCGATCCGGGGCGGGGCGCTGAAATTCGGCTGGTCGTTTCCGCCCTACAAGGCGCGGCCCGGGCGCAAGCCGGAGGACATTCCCTGAGAATACAAAGTTGACGCTTCATGACGCCTCGTGCAGGGTGCAAAACGGAGTGTTTTCAGGGAAGTGCAAATGGCGGATATCGGCACCGATCTACCAGCCAGCGGCAAGCGGGCGAATACCAAGGCGGCAAACCGGCGGGCGATCCTGACCGCGGCGCGGCGGGTGTTTGCGCTGATCGGCTATGAAGCCACGACCGTGCGCGACATCATCCGCGAGACCGACCTCGCCTCCGGCACCTTCTACAATTACTTCAAGTCCAAGGAGGAGGTCTTCCAGGCCATCGCCGAGGATTCGACCCATCGTTTCCGGGCGCACCTGTCGGAAGTGCGGGCGCGGACCAACTCGATCGAAGACTATATCGAGCACGCCTTCCGCGCCTATTTCAGCTTCATCGCGCGCGAGAATGAAGAGGCGATCCGTGCAGGGGCGCCGCATCTGGCGCTGATGGGCGTGCGGGTGGATACGCCCGAGATGCTGGCGGTGGCCGAAGAGATCCGGGCGGACCTCGAGCGCACGCTGACCGGCGAGACGGCAGAAGGCCTCGACCTTGAATACCTGACCGCTGCCGCCATCGGCATTGCCCGCGAGATGGGCGATTACATGCTGCAGCGCCGACCGGTGGATGTCGAAGGCGCCACTTCCTTTGCGGCCGGCCTCGTGCTTGCCGGGGCACGCGCCATGGCGAAGCGCTAGGCGCGCTTCTTTCCCCCCGCGACACCCCTTGGCGCCGTAGTCAAAGCGGCCCATCATTGGCCTATCAAGCCATGAGGACACCAGCCGCCATGAACCTGCAGCGCATTCTCGCGAAAACCTTTGCCAGCCTGCCGGGGAACCTGATCGTCAAGATGTCCGGCGGGGAGCCGCTCACCATACGGGGCCGCACGCTGGAGCCTCAGCTGCAGCTGATCGCCTGGAACGGGCGCAATGCGCCGCCGATGTCGACCTTGCCGGCGGAGATGGTGCAGGCGGGCGTCAAGGCGCAGCTGGCCCTGTTCGCGGATATTCCGAGCGAAGGGGCGGGAGTGTCGGAGCTGACTATTCCGGGTCCGGACGGAAACGAGATTCCGGCGCGGCTCTATCGGCCTGCCTCGCAGGATCCGCGCCATCCGCTGATCGTCTATTTCCATATGGGCGGCGGCGTGATCGGCGATCTAGACACCTGCCATGCCTGGTGCGCAATGCTGGCGCTGGGCGCGCAGGCGCCGGTCTTGTCGGTGGATTACAGGCTGGCGCCACAGCACATTTTTCCGGCCGGCCTGAATGACTGTATCGCCGCATACAAATGGGGCGTGGCGAATGCGGCGCGTTTCGGCGCGCCGGCAGGCAAGGCGGCGGTTGGCGGCGATTCCATGGGCGGCAATTTCTCGGCAATCATCAGCCAACTGATGAAGCGCGAAGGCGGCCCCGTGCCCTCGCTGCAATTACTGATCTATCCGGCGATCGACATCTCCACACACTCTCCGTCGAAGACCGAGTTCGCGAAGACATTCTCGCTCAGCCAGGACACGATGGACTGGTTCATGAAGCAGTATCTGCCGGAAGGCTTCGACGTGACGGATCTGCGCGTTTCCCCGGGACAGGAGACAAACCTTGCGGGCCTGCCGCCGGCCGTGGTCGTCACCGCCGGGCATGATCCGCTCGTGGACGAAGGCGACGAGTATGCCGCGCGTCTGAAGGCGGCGGGCGTTCCGGTGATGCACAAGCGGTTTGACAATCTGGCGCATGCCTTCACGGCCTTCACATTCCTTTCGCCCGGTTCCCGTGCGGCGTGCAAGGAAACCGCTGAAATGGTGCACGACATGTTCGCCAAGGCGGCGCGGGCGACCGCATGAAGGCGCTGGTCTGCCGGGAATTGCTGCCGGACTATGCCGGAGTTGCGCTTGAAGACCGTGACCTTCCGGCGCCCGGCCCCGGGGAGGTCCGTGTCCGGATCAAGGCAGCGAGCCTCAACTTTCCTGACCTTCTGATGACCGAAGGCAAGTATCAGATGAAGCCGGAACTGCCCTTTGTCATGGGCATGGAGTTCGCAGGTCTTGTCGATGCGGTGGGCGATGGCGTGACGCAATTTGCACCCGGTGATGCGGTGGCCGGCGGCAACCGGATTGGTGCCTTTGCAGAGCAGGCGGTCGTGCCGGCGGCGGCGCTGCGGCGCAAGCCGGAGGCGATCAGCTTTGCGGCGGCCGCCTCCTATGGCGCCGCCTATCTCACGGCCTATGTCGCGCTGGTCCGGCGTGCGAATATCCAGCCCGGCGAATGGCTTCTGGTGCACGGCGCAAGCGGCGGCGTCGGGCTTGCGGCAGTAGATGCAGGGCGCCTGCTTGGCGCAAAGGTGATTGCGACCTCGGCTTCCGAGGAGAAACGCCGCATACTGACGGCGTACGGCGCTGACCACGTGCTGCCGGCCACCGGCTTTCGCGAGGCGGTGAAAGAGCTGACCGGCGGGCGCGGCGCGGATGTGATCTATGATCCGGTCGGCGGCGATGTGTTTGATGAAAGCGTGCGCTGTATCGCGTTTGACGGGCGGCTGCTGGTCATCGGGTTCACGTCGGGCCGGATTCCGACTGTCAGCGTGAACATGCCGCTGATCAAGGGTTTCTCGGTCATCGGCGTGCGGGCGGGCGAATATGGCCGGCAGTTTCCGGAGCGCGGCCGCGAGAACATGGCCGCGATCTGGCAATGGGCGGAGGAGGGCAAGGTGCGCCCGCGCATCCATGCCGAAGTGCCGCTTTCTGACTGGCGCCGCGCCTTCGAGATGATGCGGGACCGCGAAGTGGTCGGCAAGGTTGCCATCGTGATGTGAGCCGCCCGGCGCGGCCAGCGGATGTTAACCTTCGCGTGCTAGTGTCGGCCGTTGAAGTGGAGTTTCGCCGATGCAGGCCCCCAAGTTGAACGTTCTGGCATTGGCTGTCCTGCCTGGGGTTGCGGTCGTCATTCTGGTCGCGCTGGCGCGCGCTGTTGGCGATGTGCCCATGCATTACCTGACACGCGACATTGCAACACTGGCGGGCATCCATCCCTTCTTCGGCGTGATGTCGAACCTCGGCCTGATGCTCTGGGCGGCGTCCGCAGCGGCCAGCCTGCTGACGGTTTTGATCCTTATGAAATCTGGCGAGGGCGTTTCGAAATTCTTCCTCGCGTCCGGCGCCTTGTCGCTCTGGCTGCTGTTCGACGATGCCTTCCTCTTCCATGAGGAACTGGCGCCGAAGCATATGGGCCTTGAGACCGAGTTCGTTCTGGTGGGGCTGGGTGTTGCGGTCATCGCCTGGCTGGCGGCCTTCAGGCGCCAGATACTTGCGGCCGGGCCGTTCTTTCTGGTGCTGTCGCTTGGCATGTTCGCAGTGTCTCTGGGCGTCGACTTTGCTGCCGACTTCTTCCCCGCCGAAGAGACCGAAGAAAGCTGGCGCATCTTCTATGAGGACGCGCCGAAATGGCTCGGTATCGTGTTCTGGTTAGCCTTCCACGTCACGGCCTCGGTCAACACGTTGGCCGGCAGCGTGAAGGCTCAGAGCCGGTAGTTGATCGACTTCGACGCGTCGCAGAATTCTTCGAGCTCGCCGAGCGCCACGCGTTCCATCTGCGGTACGAAGGAATCGAGTTCCGCGCCTGCAGAGATCTGCGCCTCTACCTCGGCGATGTCTTCCCGGTACCGCTGGAAACGCGCCGCTGACGGCGCAGTCAGGGCGGCATTGTCGAGCACATCTTTCGAGATCGACAAGATGAAGGCCGAGATCGCGAGAAAATCGACCCAGGCGCTGATCGGAATGGCGGGAACGATTTTCGACAGAAGCGACAGGAGCACGAGGCAAGCGCCGGCGAAATAGAGCGTATCCGCCGCTGAATGGAAGGCGCGCTTGTGTTCCTTGAGCCGGTGCAATTCGCCGGCGGCAAACCGGTCTTGATACTGAACCCTCAGTTCACGGAAGGCTTCGATGGCTTCCTGCACCATGGTCTGGTTGATCGGGCCGGGCCCGCGCTTCGGCACGATCACGGCCTTGTCGGGCACGAAGGTTTCGAAGGTCGAGATGCCCATGTTGAGCTCGCTTTCGAGCTTGGCAAGTTCGGCCGCGCAATAGGGCTTGATGCGCCGCGCCAGCTCTTCCTCGTCGGCGGCAGTGGCGGCGATGCTGTAGGCTTGGAATTTCAGCGACCGGATGCGTTCGCAGGCGAACCGGTTGACCAGCCATTTGCTCTTCAGCTTGGCCGCCAGCATGTAGATCTGTGAACCGAGCCCGATGCTTCCGGCAATCGCGGCAGCAAGGCTGACCAGCGGGCCGGCGGCGCCCTTCATCAGCAGCGTGTCGGCCACCGTGTAGATGGCGCTGCCGCCGACCAGGATGATCGAGAGGAGGCCGAGCCGGTGGTAGAGATTCTTGGCAGCAACCGAAATGACCTCATGCCGCTTGAAGGCATTGTCGATCGGTTCATTGACGAGGAGCGGCGTAATCGTCGGAAACCGCTCCAGCATGGCGGAGGTTGGAAACAGGTCCCGATTCGGCGTTTGCATCCACTACCCCAGCTGTCCGGCTTCCGCCCTTCTTGCGAAGGGCGGAGCGGCAACCTGCTTACACAGTCCTTTTCGCCTTGTCCTGTGCGTTTGTGGCCTCGATGGCGGCGCGGGCGGCGGCCCATTGCTCATCGCCCCAGCCGGTGAGCATGGAGAAGTTGCCGCCGGAGGCGTTGTACATGGCGCCGTCGATTGCGATGGTCTGGCCGTTGATATACTCGGCGCCCGGGCCCATCAGCAGGACGGCAAGGTTGACGAGCTCATGCATCTCGCCGACGCGGCCCATCGGGTTGGCGACGCCGCGTTCCATCCGCTCGGCGCCGTCGGCATCGGGCGAGAGGCGCTTGGACATGCCTTCTGTGGGGAAGGGGCCAGGAGCGATCGCGTTGAAGCGCAGGCCGTAGCGGCCCCACTCGACGGCAAGGCTTTGCGTCATCGTGTTGACTGCGGCCTTCGACATGGCGGACGGCACGACAAACGGGCCGCCATTCCACACCCAGGTGGTGAGGATCGAGCAGACGCTGCCGCGCGTCTTGCCCTTTATCCAGCGCTTGCCGATGTCCTGCGTCATGTAGAATGTGCCGCGGAAGACGATGTTGGAGATGGCGTCGAACCCGCGGATCGACAGGTCTTCGGTGCGGCTGATGAAGTTCCCGGCGGCGTTGTTGACGAGGCCCGTGAGGGGGCCGTGCTTGGCCCAGATTTCGTCGTTCATGTCGGTGATCGCCTCGGCGACCCGGATGTCGCAGGCATGGGGGACGACCCTGCCGCCATGCTTGTCCATCAGCTCTTTCGCGGTCTCCTCGCACACGCCGCCGCGGCGGCCGCAGATGTGGACTTCGGCGCCGAGTTTCAGAAAGCCTTCGGCCATTTCCTTGCCAAGGCCTGTGCCGCCGCCGGTGACGAGGATGCGCTCATCCTTCATCAGGCCGTCCTTGAACATGAGTTTCGAAGTGTCCATTGGTCTCTCCCTGGCAATCGCCCTATCTGTTATGATTATACTTCGAGTTTTGGAGGAGGCATCCATGAAACGAATGATCCTTGCGGCTGCCCTCGCGTCAGCGATGGCCGGTCCTGCAGCGGCTGATCCGTTCGACGTTTTCGGCAAGTTCCGGACCCAGGCGGGAAGTTCGCATATCGAGATCGTGGATTGCGGCGACAAGACCCCTTGCGGAAAGGTCGTCTGGCTCGACGCCAAGGCGCTTCCGCCGGGCGAGACACCCGAGACAATCAAGGATGCGAAAGGTGCGAGGCTGATTGGGATGAAGTTGCTCCACAGCTTCGAGCGCAAGGGCAAGGACTGGCGCGGCGGCAAGATCTACGACCCCGAAGAGGGCAAGACCTATGACTCCCGTCTGAAGCGGCTGACCAATGGCGACCTTGAAGTGAAAGGCTGCATCGGCCCGATCTGCCAGACGCAGATCTGGAAGCCGGTACCCTGACGGCGCGGCTTGCCATTGACCGGGATTGGCGCATCTTGGCGTGAAACAGATCCCGGGAGGACACGATGGCAGAGATCAATCGACGCTGGCTGCTGGCGGCGCGGCCGCAGGGCATGATCAAGGACAGCGATTTCGAGCTCGTGTCCGGCCCGGTGCCTGAACCGGCCGAAGGCGAGTTCCTCGTGCGGGTGACCGACCTTTCCTTTGACCCGACGCAGCGCGGCTGGTTGGCCGGCGATACGTATCTCCCGGCCGTGAAGATCGGCGCACCCGTGCGGGCCGGCGCCATCGGGCAGGTGATCAAGTCAAACCATCCGGGCTTCAAGCCAGGACAGATGGTGCAGGGCACCTTCGGCTGGCAGGAATACGTGATCTCGAAAGGCATGACCGAGACCGGGCCGGTGACACCCGTGCGCGCCGGAATCTCGCCGGAGCAGGCGCTCGGCGTGTTCGGCGTGACGGGGCTGACGGCCTGGTTTGGCCTCACCGATATCGGCCAGCCGAAGGCGGGCGATACCGTGCTGGTCTCCGGCGCGGCAGGAGCGACCGGGTCGGTGGTCGTGCAGGTGGCCAAGGCGCTTGGCTGCAAGGTGATCGGTATTGCGGGCGGCAAGGACAAGTGCGCCTGGGTGAAGGATGTGGCGGGCGCGGATGCGTGCATCGACTACAAGTCCGAGAACGTGGCCGCCGCGATCAAGGCACATGCGCCGAAGGGCGTGAATGTGGTGTTCGAGAATGTCGGCGGAGAGATTCTCGAGGCGGCCCTGATGAACCTGGCCCTCCGGGCGCGGATTATTCTCTGCGGCGGCATCTCCTCTTACAACGACACCGACCTTGCGAGCATGAAGGGCATCCGCCCCTACATGCAGCTGACCGTGATGCGCGCGCGGATGGAGGGTTTCATCATCCTCGACTATGCGCCGCGCTGGGGCGAAGGCGTGGCTGCGCTTGGCAAGCTGATCGCGGAAGGCAAGCTGAAGACGGCCGAGGATGTGCAGCACGGGTTCGAGAATTGCCCGGCGACGCTGCGGCGGCTGTTCGAGGGCAAGAATGTCGGCAAGCAGCTGCTCAAGCTGACGGCGCCGCCGCTGCCCGTCGTCTGACCTATTTCTTGAACGGCATCTGCACGAGGCGCCAGAGGGCCCAGAGCGGGACAACAACCAGCGCGCCGGCAAGGGCCGGTTTCCAGAAGCTCTCCAGCGCCCAGCCGATGGCGGTTAGCGCGCGGTGAACAATGGCGCTGAACGCGCCGCCGACATCGAAGGTGGCGCCGGCGGCGCCGAAGTCGAAAGCCAGCACGAAGAAACCCATCAGTGTACTGATGGCGAGCAGGCGAAGCGCCTGGCCGGGCGTGAGGCTGAAGGCGCGTGCAAGGAAGGGTTTGGGGGTTTTTGCGGGCGCAGGCGGCTCAATCGGCGCAGGGGCCACCGGAACTGGCGCGGCCTCGGCCGGAGGAAGGGGCTTTTCAGGCGCCATCTGTCTGCACTGTCGGAGCTTTTTTCAGGAGCTGAGCATCGACCTGCACCTGATGCGGGTAAGGGATCGTGATACCCTGGCGGTCAAAGGCCTGCTTCACGGCCTTGTTCAGGTCGGCGCGGATCTGCACGAAGTCTGACGTGGCGACCCAGGCGCGCAACCGCAGCTGGACGCTGGAGCTGGCGAGCGCATGCACCCCCGTCCAGGTCGTGTCCTTCTGAAGCACATGCTCGTGGGCGTTTGCCGTGTCGAGCAGCACTTTCAGGGCATGGTCGAGATCGTCGTTATAGGAAACGTCGAAGTAGAGATCGAGGCGGCGTTGTTCCTCGGCCGTGAAGTTGATCAGCGGGTCGCCCCAGACCTGGTCATTGGTGATCGACACGACCTTGTTGTCGATCTGGCGAAGCGATGTCGTGAAGGGCGTGATGTTGGTGATGGTGCCTTCGAGGCCTGCTACGCCGACATAGTCGCCGATGCGGAATGGCCGGAAGATGGCGAGCATCACGCCGGCCGCGACCGATTTCAGCGTGTCCTGCAGCGCGAGGCCGATGGCGAGGCCGGCGGCGCCCAGCACGGCGGCCAGCGATGCGGCCGGGAAGCCGAGCTGCGACAGCGCGAAGACGATCGCGATGGCGAAGATGATGTATTTTATCAGGGAGGCGGCGAAGGCGATCAGCGTGTCGTCTGCCCCGGAATGGGCGTGGGCGCGCGCTCCGAAGCGGCGCAGCGATTTCGAAACCGTGTTGGCGACGACGAAGGCAGCAATCAGGATGATGACCGCTGCAACAGCGCCCGGCCCCCGTTCGTTGACGAGGGAGCGCCAGTCATAACCGGCGAGACCCAGCGGCACCGGCAGCAGCAGGATGAACGCGAAGAAGCGGCTCGTGGATGCGGCCAGTTCCCAGGACGTACCTTCGAACTTCTGGTCCTTGGGCGTCAGCCTGCGCCCCACCGCGAGGAGCAGCCATTTGATGAAGGACGAGATCAGCCAGATCAGGCCGATCGAACCCACGACAAGGCCCCATTTGACGGCGTCGGGCCAGACGGCCGTCGCCCATGCGGGCCAGGCGGAAGTGTCAAGGGAGAGCAGGACGCTCTGCGGCGTGGGGATCGTGAATGACGTCATGCGGCTGGTTTAGTGCGCTTCGTCGCCCGCGTCACCCGCACGAGCAGGATTGCCGCAGTTCCGATGGCCGCGCCGATGGCGATGAAGTGCATCTCCGTGCGAAGCCAGTTGTTAAGCACCACGCCGAGGAAGCCCCATCCCAGCGCGGCGAAGAACCAGAGGCTGCGGCTGACGAAAGCGGTGAAAAGCCAAGAGGCCGCGCAGGCTACGGCAAAGGTCGCCCAGAACATCAGCCAGGGAAAGTCGGTGGGTGCCAGCCCGCTGAAGGTGCGAATGGTCAGGGGAACGGAGATGGCGGTCGCAACGGATATCCATCCGGCCAGCAGCCCGCTGGCGGCGTCTGCAATCTGAAAGGTGGGCCCGCTTGCTTCCTGCCTTACGGCTTCGAGGCGGGCGCAGGCGATCCAGGCCGCGGCGAAGATGGGTGCGAGCAGGGCGAAGTTCAGCGGCTGCCATCCGATCAGCTGGGCGCTGACCATCCAGGCGACGTTCGCCAGCCCCGCCAGCAGCATCGGCCAGCCGATGCGCGCATACCAGCCGGCCGGGCGCAGGATGCCCGCTAGACCAAATCCGGCATAGGCGAGGAAGATCAGCCCCCAGATGGAAAAGAAGGCGGGCAGGGGCTGCTCGGGCGAGTTGAGACCGGCGGTGTCAGCGCCAATCGGCGTGCCGATGCCAAATGCAGGGGCCAGCGCGCCGGAGAGCGGTTGCAGAACTCCGAGCAGCAGGATCAGCCAGGGCAGGGCGCGGGTCATGGCGTGCCCTGTCCGGCGCGATTACTTGCAGGCGTCCGGTTCGGACTCGCAAAGCGCGATGACCGAGTCGATCCAGCCGGTATAACCCTGAAGGTTGGTATAGCGGCCATTATAGTCTCCTGCGCAGAACTGGCCGGTGGCGCGGTTCTGTTCGACCACTGACAGGATGCCGACCACCGACTTGCTGCCATCTGCCTCCGTGACATAGAGCGGGCCACCGGAATCACCAATGCACGGGCCTGCGCCCGCATGGCTGGCTACCGTGATCGCGGCCGGGCCAACGGCGGTGATGCGGATGGCGGTGGCCAGCAGATCATTGGACAGCTGGCCGCCGAAGCGCGTCAGGCCCCAGCCGGCCATTTCGCCGGTGGGATAGTTTGCGGGCGCGAATGGCAAGGCCGTGGTGCCGGCGCGGGCGACCGGCACGCCGGGAATGGCGGCGGCCTGTTCGGCGCTGAGGCGCAGGAGGGCGATATCGTTCGAATAGCCATTGTCCGTACCCAGATAACCACCATGGCAGATGGCGCTCTCGGCGGCGGTGATGCGGGCGGCCGGGCTGCGCAGGTTTGCCGCGTCGCCGATCATGCGGATTTCGTCATAGGGCTGGTCTACGCAGTGGGCGGCGGTGACGAACCAGTTCGCCCGGATGCGTACGGCGCTGCAGTGACCGCTGGCGATCAGGCCGTTCACTTCGGTGCGGCGCGGCTCGAGCTTCACGATGCCCGGGAAGGCGGCCAGCGATGCCGAGAGCGCGTTCACGGCCTCGGTGCCGGCCATCGGTTCTTCGAGTTGCGTCACGCCGGCGGCGGCGGCAACCGTGGGGGTCGGCGCCGCGCCCTCGGGCAGGGCGCAGCGGGTTGCGTTGTAGAGCGACAGCCGGGATGGGGCCGCCGGCTCGGCAGGCGCCGCCGTGTCGCCGGTGGTTGCGGCTGCGGCGGTCTCGGCGGGCGGGGCGTCCCGGTCCACGGTCGGCGTCTCGCCGTCGCCGGGAAGGGCGCCTGAGACATCTGCCGGTGCGGCCGCTTCGGCGTCCTGCGGGATGTCTTCACTCGCCGGGGCGGGCGCCTCGATCACCGGTTCGCCGGCGCCGGGAAGGCGGACCTGGTCACAGGCGGCGAGCAGCGCGGCGAGGCTGGCGGCGGCCAAAAGATGAACGCGTTTCATGGATCCGGCTTCCCTTCTGAAAGTCTGGTGCATTAACGCTGCCGGGGCATGTGGGGTCAAGTTGAAGCCGCCGGGCAGGGCCCCTGAACTGTGGGGGCAGGGTTGCCCCTGCAGGCTCTGTGCCTATTCTGAAGCACACACTCCGGAGACCTGACACGATGCGAACCCTTCGCGCGGCCGCCGCTGCCCTTGTTTTTGCCCTTCCTGTCCTGGCCGCTTCGGCGCAGGAGGGGGGCACGACCGAAGCCCTCGAAGAGGCCATGGCGGCAGGCTGGAAGGCGACCTTCATTTGCTCGGGCCTGTTTGTGGCCGGCCAGACGCTTCCCGAGATCGAGCGCAATGAACTGACGGGCATCTATCCGGATTACCAGCGCCTGTATGATGCCTTGCCCAGCGCCGAGATCGATGACGCGCGCAAGCTGGTGTCCGTGTCCTATGCGCCGGACATGCCGCCGCGCCTTGCCGCGTTCCGCCCCGGCTTTGGTTGCACGCAGTTGCCGGTCGGCGCGGGTGACGAGGCACTTGAGTTCCTGCCGCGTTTCGAATCCTGGCCAGTCGTCCCCGGTCCGGACCGGGGCAGCGCCATCGGGTCGGATATCAAGATCGAACTCAAGATCGAGGAGGCCGAACGGCTCGAAGCGCCGGTATCGGCGGCGTTTGACGAGCTGACCTATGGTAGCGGCACACGCACCGCCTCTGTGGTCGTGGTGCGGGATGGCCAGGTGGTGGCCGAACGCTATGACCGGGGCATCGACAATGAGACGCCGGTGCGCACCTGGTCGGTGGCCAAGTCGATCACCGCAACGCTGATCGGCGCGGCGCGCCGGCAGGGGCTGATGGATATCGACTATCCGGCCGTCATCGCAGACTGGAACAAGGGCGCCGATCCGCGCCGGGACATCACGGTGCGCAACCTGCTGCACATGGCCAGCGGCCTCGACAGCGGCGATAGCGGTTCGCGCACCGACCGGCTGTATTTTGCCGGCGCGCGGGTGCTCGACTCGGCGGCGAAGAATCCGCTGGAGGTCATGCCCGGTACACGGTTCAAGTATGCCAACAATGACACGCTGATCGCGATGCGTGCCCTGCGCGAGGCCATGAAGGACGACAGCAAGTTCCACCGCTTCCCCTATGAGCGGCTGCTGCACAAGATCGGCGCGACGCGCACCACGATGGAGATCGACTGGAACGGCGATTTCATTTCCTCAAGCCAGGTCTGGGCGACGGCGCGCGATCTGGCGCGGATCGGGCAGCTCTATCTGCAGGACGGCATGTGGGGCGGCGAACGCCTGCTGGCTGAGGACTGGGTTGATTTCGTCCGTACACCCGCACCTGCGCAGCCCGCCAGCGGCGCCGGCTACGGTGCCCAGTTCTGGCTTATGAACAACGCTCCCGGCGTGCCTGAGGGCACGTTTTATGCGGCAGGCAACCGCGGCCAGTACATCGTCATCGTGCCCGCGTTCAACGCGGTGGTTGTCCGCCAGGGCTTCGACATCATCGGCGGCGCGCAGTTCGACATCAACCGGTTCACGGCCGATCTTGTAACGGCGCTGACCGCCGCGGATGCGGAGCGCGCAGCGGCTGAGGCCGCAGCTGAGGCTGCCGCCGCTGCCGAACAGGCGGCCCGGGAAGCCCGCGCTGCCAACCAGCGCGTGATCGGAAAACCGCCGCTTTAGCGCCTGCGCCTCAGGGCGTACCGGCAGCAACTGGGGCGGGCGGTGTGTGAACCACGGTCAAACCGACGAGGTCGACCAGCGCCGCCATGTCGGGCTCTTCCGCCATGCCTTCACCGGCGATTGCGGCAAAGTCGGCAGGCGTCACGTCCTTCTCAGGGGCCATGCGGATCGAAAGCGAACCGCCCGAGCCCACGAAGGCCGACAGGCTTTTCACCCAGTCCAGGGCCTGCGGCAGCTCAGCGGCGGCCCCCGCTCCGGCGAACATCAGGAGGCCTGATGCGGCCGAACGAAGGTCGCTTGGCGTCATCCCCGCAAAGCCCGCCATCATCGGATCTTCGGTACCGCTGATCTTCGAAATCTCGATCACCACGGAGGCAATTGCGTTGAGCAAGCCAACATCGCTCAACGTGTAGTGGCCGCCGACCAGGGCGTAGCGCGATTCCAGGACCTCTGAGAGCAGCTGCGGATCCGGCGTGAGGCCGTCGACCCCAAAGGCGGGCACAAGATCAGCATAGGCCGGCAAGCGCATCGCGAGGCGGGTATCATCCGTGTAGAGATTGTCGGTCACGCTTGTTGTGGCAAGCAAGGCGTCGCCCGTCTCACTGTTCCAGCTCAGTTCAAAGGTGCCGTCGCCCGAGAATTTCGACAGGCCTGTGCGTTCGAGCACCGCGACGATCTCCGGGATGGAAGGCTCGCCCTCTGCGGACGGCTGGTCACCCGCCAGCGGCTCAATGGCTTTCATGACGCCGCCGAGGTCGAAGGTCAGGTCTTCGTGCGACCAGGAAATGCGGGTGGGCAAGAACCAGTCGAACGAATCTGCCTGAAGATCGAAGCGCGCCATCGAGAAGGCGGGCTGGCCTCCCAAGCTGAACTGCATGTCTTCGATCACGTAGTTGCCGAAGCTCCAGAGATCCCGCTCGGTGATCGGCGGAAGTTCGCCGCGCTCGCCCCAGCTCAGAAGGTTGGCGAGCTGGATATCGGTCCAACCCGCATATCCGGTTGATCCGTCCATTCGCACCAGGATCGGTTCGCCGGGCGGTGCTGCTTCGTCTTCAGCCGCTTTGGCGGTGTAATCGCTCGCGGGTGGGGTACCAGCCGGCGTCACGGGAAAGTCCATCGCTGGCGAGCCAGGCGGCGGCACCGGAATGTCCATGACGAATTTGGTTTCGCCATTCAGAAGGGCGGCAATGTTGCCGCGGTCATAGCCTTTGAGGATCTGACTGTCATACGAGGTGGCCAGTGAGCCCGAGGCGCCGGCGTCCGTGAAGGTCTGGTTGATGGTCGTGTCGAGGAAGACGGCCGCATCCAGGGAGAAACTGCGGGCGGCGGCCGAGATCAGTCGGATCGCTGCCAGGCCGGACTCTTCGCCCTCGGTTTCCGTGAACGTCCAAGGATGCAGTGTCAGGCCGCTCAGCACGACGCGGCCGACCTCCATCGAAGCGTCCTGATAATCGACCATGGACGCCGCGGCATCCGGTACCGCCGTGACCATGGCGTCCTCGACAGCCTGGGTATAATCCATCATGTCGAATTTCACGCCGGACATTTCGATCCGGTCGAACACCCGGATTGTCTGGTCGAGCGACTTGCCGTCGAACCGCGCCGCGACCGCTTTGAAATCGGCGTTCCAGAGAAGCAGTTCATCGGCGGTGAACAAGGTCATCGGCTCGTCGCCGGTCAGATCGAAGCTGACACCGGTCAGCTTGTAGGCGCCCGTCGCTGCATCCGGGCCGGCCGACTTGAACCCGAGGCGGGCGCCTTCGCCGAGCAGGGCGTTGAAGGCCGCCACGTCAAAGGCGGCAGACATCGTACGCGGGCGCTCCAGGGCGGCGGCGATGCTGCTATCGGTCTGTTGCGCCAGGGTAAGCGCAACCGGCGCTGTTTCCGTGACCGAAGGGAGGACAGGCGCCGTGGCCAGAAGGGCTGAAAGAGCCAGTACCCGCGCATTTGCAAACCACGACATAACAGAACCCTCCATCTGGACCGACCCGTTTAGAGCCCGTCAACCTCAGGGTTTCAAGGTATGAAATTCTGTAGATGAACCGAAAATGAGCCTCAGGGCGTTCCGAAGCCGGAGCCCGAGATGGCTTGCAGATTTGACACGCGGCGTGTCTCTTTTTGTTCGAACGGTTGCATCATGGCTGAACCCTTGAGGTCGAGCAGTAACGAATCGATATGTGTGCGCCCATCCGGAGCCGGTTTGCAGGCAACTTTCATGCTGAACTTTTCTACCTTCGCCACGGCAGCGGGCTTGAAAGCCTTGGGAGAGGTCATCTCGAACCGCAGAAGCCCGCCGGTCGCCTTGTCGATCGTCGCGGTACCGTTCAGGTATTTGTAAGCCATGCCCATCTGGCCGTCCTCTTCGGTGGCAACGGGAGTGAAACTGAATGTGGCTGTGGTCTCGGTTTCAGCGGTGCGCTTCGCACTGGCCGGGATGTTCTCCATGAACTGGTTGCACCAGATCTGTCCCGCAGTCCGTTTCTGTAGATTTTCCGCCTTTTTGGCCGCATCGCCCTTGAGGGCAGATGGCGCCGGGCTGATTTTCGTGACGCGTTTGCCTTCCGGCTTGCTAGGATCGACCGTCATTGTGAAATTGGTCTCTCCGTCCAGCACATCCACGTTAAACACGTAAAGTGGACCCTCGACGGATGCTGAGCGCGCTTTCTGGAGCAAGTTATCTGCGTGGGCCGGCAGGGCTGCGGCTAGAACGAGGCAGGTGGCGGCGAGCAGGGGGCGCATGGAGACTCCGTGAGAGGGCAGCGTAAAAGACAAAGGTTGTTTGTGAAACGGGACGAAGGAAAGAGGCGCGCACAGCGTCTTGCTATAGTTTAATGCTGGATAATGGCCGACACGCAGGTTCCCTCTTTCCGCTTGCCGCCCGCTTTCGAGGCGTGGTTTGCAACGCGAGGCTGGGCGCCCCGGCCGCACCAGCTGGCGCTGGCCGAGGCCTCGCTGCGTGGGGAGAGCGCCCTGCTGATTGCGCCCACGGGCGGCGGCAAGACGCTCGCGGGATTTCTGGGCACCCTAATCGAACTGTCTGAACGCGGCGCAACGAATTCCGGGATTCCGGCGCTGCATACGCTGTACATCTCGCCCTTGAAGGCGCTGGCGGCGGATGTTCAACGAAACGTGATGACGCCGGTGACCGAGATGGGCTTGCCGATCCGCATCGAGACCCGCACCGGCGACACCGCCACCCATGTGCGCCAGAAACAGCGCAAGACGCCGCCGGACATCCTGCTGACGACGCCGGAACAGCTCGCGCTGCTGATTGCCTCGGATCATGCGGCGGCCTTCTTCGCGGATCTGCGCTGCGTGATCATCGACGAGATCCATGCGCTGGCGCCTTCGAAGCGGGGCGATCTCCTGTCGCTGGGGCTGGCGACGCTGGCGGAATGGGCGCCGGCCTGCCGGTTCCTGGGCCTGTCGGCAACGGTGCGCGAGCCGGAGGAGCTTGCGCGCTGGCTGGATGTGAGGGCGCGGAGGGAGTCAGACTCTGAAGTTGTTCCCGCCCCTCTCCCTGCAAGCGGAGAGAGGGGGCTAGAAGGCCGTGTACGGACCATAACGGCATCCGGCGGCGTCAAAGCCGATGTCGATATTCTCATTTCCCGGGAGCGCATTCCGTGGTCCGGGCATTCGGGCCGGTTCGCCGTGGCGGAGGTCTATGAGGCGATCAAGGCGGCGAAGATGACGCTCGTTTTTGTCAACACGCGCAGCCAGGCGGAGCTGATGTTCCAGGAGCTCTGGAATGCCAACGAGGACGGACTGCCGATTGCCCTGCACCACGGCTCGCTGGTGCGCGAGCAGCGCCAGCGGGTCGAGGCGGCGATGGCGGCGGGATTGCTGAAGGCGGTGGTCTGCACGTCCACGCTCGATCTTGGCATCGACTGGGGCGAGGTGGACCTCGTGATCCAGATGGGCGCGCCGAAAGGGGCTGCGCGCCTGATCCAGCGCATCGGCCGCGCCAACCACCGGATGGACGAGGCGAGCAAGGCCCTCCTTGTGCCGACGAACCGGTTCGAGGTGCTGGAGTGCCGCGCGGCAGAGGCGGCTGTCGAGGCGGGCGAGATTGACGGGGAGGGTGTGCGCACCGGCGGGCTCGACATCCTCGCGCAGCACATCATGGGCCGCGCCTGCGGCGAAGGGTTCCGCCTCGATAAACTGTTCGACGAGGTGCGCCGCGCGGTGCCTTATGCCGGGCTCGACTGGGAGACGTTCGAGCGGATCGTCGATTTCGTTGCGACCGGCGGATATGCGCTGAAAACCTATGACCGGTTTCACCGTATCGTGCGGCGCAGCGACGGGCTCTGGGTTGCGCGCACGGCGCGCGACAAGCAGGCGCACCGGATGAATGTCGGCGCAATTGTCGAGGCGCCGATGCTGTCGGTCCGACTAGCGAGTTTTGCGGCGAAGGCGGGGCTGCCGAAAAGCAGCGAGCAGCGTGCCCTGCGCGCGGGACGCAAGCTGGGCGAGATGGAGGAATACTTCCTCAGCCTGCTGACGCCCGGCGATACCTTCCTCTTTGGCGGCGAAATCCTCCGCCTGATAGCCATCGACGGCATGGACGCGCTGGTGATGCGCGCGCAGTCGGACTCCCCCGCGATCCCGACCTATAATGGCGGCAAGTTTCCGCTGACGACCTTCCTGGCCGACCGAGTACGGAAGATGATCCATGACCCGGCACAATGGACCGGGTTGCCAGATCCTGTACGCGAATGGTTCGAGATCCAGCAATTGCGCTCCGCGATCCCGCCGCCGGACCATCTGCTGGTCGAGACCTTTCCGCGTGCCGGGCGGCATTATCTCGTCTCCTATCCCTTCGAAGGCCGGCTCGCGCACCAGACGCTCGGCATGCTGGTGACGCGGCGGCTGGAGCGGATGGGCGCCAAGCCGTCGGGCTTTGTGGCCAGCGAATATGCGATGGCCGTCTGGGGCCTCGAGGACATGCGCGGGCTGGACATGGACGCGGTGTTCCACCCCGACATGCTCGGCGATGATCTCGAGGAATGGCTGGCGGAAAGCGCGCTCATGAAGCGGACCTTTGCGCACTGCGCCATCATTTCAGGCCTGATCCACCGCAACCTTCCGGGCACGGAGAAGAATTCCCGGCAGGTGACCTTTTCGACCGACCTGATCTATGACGTGCTGCGCAGCCATGAGCCCGACCACATCCTGCTGCAAGCCGCCCGTCAGGACGCCGCGACCGGCCTTCTCGACGTGCGGCGCCTTTCGGACATGCTGACGCGCATCGAGGGCCGCATCGTCCACAAGCCGCTCGAGCGGATCAGCCCGTTCGCTGTCCCCGTCATGCTGGAAGTCGGCCGCGAGCCGGTGTTCGGCGCCTCGGTGATGGAAGCCGTGCTCCGCGAAGCGGAGGAGGACCTGGTGAGAGACGCTATGTCCTGATCAGGATGGATCGAAGAAATGCAGCGCCAGTGCGTCCACGGACGGATTGGCCGCGCGCATCTCCGGGCTGTCCGAGCGGTAGACCTTTTCCTGATCGCCGGAGACCGGCGCGACGACTTCGGCGGCTGCGTCCGGCGACAGTCCAAGCACCATGGCAAACTCGCATGTATCGCCGGGCTTTGCGGCCAGTGCGCCGCCGAGCCAGTCGGTGACCTCTCCGGCGCTGTGGTTCTGGAAGCCCATCATTTCGAACGGGCCGCCATTGGCCGCTTCGACTTCGGCCAGGCTCGCGCCAACGTACAAGCCGCCGGGTCCGATCCACTGGCTCTCAGGCCCGCCCGCGCTGACATAGCGCGGCCCTCCGCTGGTCTTTTCGAACCAGAACAACTGGGTGCGCGTCGCCGGTTCATTCGGGAAGAGGACAACGGCGATCTCCGAGCTGTCGACCCAGGCAACTTCTTCTTCCGCGATGTTTTCGGCGCCATAGGTTGCCACGAGGGCCTCGCGGGTTGTCTCCGCAGTAATGAAGCCGCCCGGGCCGCATTCCATCTTCGGCAGCTTCACCGCATCTTCGGGCAGGGGCGACTCGTCCAGGTCGGCCTCAGCTATAACGGTTTCAACCTCCGGCGCGGCGGCCGGGGGCGCAGCCTCCTGGCAGGCGGCGAGCGCAAGAGCGCCGATGGCTGCGAGAAGCAGGAAACGAAGCGGGGTGCGGGTCACGGGGGCAGGTCCTCCTCAGCGCTTCGCGATCCGAA